>Ga0129307_1000055_pt1 | contig 187612 bp, 150 predicted proteins | sample P1105metagenome_FD_94437 | JGI IMG/M metagenome (GOLD analysis project Ga0129307, IMG submission 94437) | Capybara group fecal microbial communities from Wisconsin, USA - P1105 metagenome | ecosystem: Host-associated > Mammals > Digestive system > Large intestine > Fecal | place: USA... | reverse complement strand
TGGCAATTTCGGCAATTTTTGACCCCGAAACGGCTGTTTTCTCCCGGGAGGTCTCCCTATAGGGAGAGATCGCCGGCAATTCCCGCAGTTTTTGACCCCGAAACGGCTGTTTTCTCCCGGGAGATCTCCCTATAGGGAGAGGTCGCCGGCAATCTCAGGACAAAAAAACGGATCCCGAAGGATCCGTTTTCTTTTCTATCACCTATTCATGCCTGGCCGGCATTATTGAGGGTCTTAGAGATTAGCTTTGATGCTCTTTACGATGCCTTCAGCATCAAGGCCGTAGAAGTGAAGAAGCTCGCCGGCTTTTCCGGACTGGCCGAACTCGTCGTTGACGCCGAGTCTTGTGATCTTTCCGGAGAATCCGTTCTCACCGAGGGTCTCGCATACTGCACTTCCAAGTCCGCCGATGATGGAATGCTCTTCAACAGTAAAGACTCTTCCCGTCTTGTTAGCGGATGCAAGGACTGCTTCTGTATCGAGAGGCTTAACGGTGTGAACATTGATGACCTCTGCACTTATTCCTTCCTTGGCCAACTCCTGAGCCGCGAGGATGGATTCTGCAACGCATACGCCGTTACAGAAGATGGAGATGTCTGAGCCCTCAAGGATTTGCACTGCCTTCCCGATCGTAAAATCATAAGAAGGAGTTGTATTGATGACCGGGACGGCAGCGCGTCCAAACCTGAGGTAAACAGGTCCATCCTTAAGCAGCGCCGCCCTGACAGCGGCACGGGCTTCAATGTCATCTGACGGTACGATTACCGTCATTCCGGGTATAACTCTCATCAGGGCGATATCCTCAAGGCACTGATGGGTTGCACCGTCTTCACCGACTGTGATACCGGCATGTGTAGCGCCGATCTTTACATTAAGGTGAGGATAACCGATGGAGTTTCTTACCTGCTCGTAGTTTCTTCCAGCTGCAAACATCGCAAATGAAGAGATGAACACGGGCTTGCCTACAGTCGCAAGACCTGCGGCGATACCTGTCATGTTAGCTTCTGCGATTCCGCAGTCGATATGGCGGTCCGGGAAAGCCTTCTTGAATACGGAAGTCTTTGTGGCACCAGCCAGATCTGCATCGAGTACGACAAACTCGGGGAACTCGGCACCGAGCTCTGCAAGTGCATTACCGTAGCTGTCTCTCGTTGCTATTTTCTTATCAAAATCGATGTTCATGAAGCGCCTCCGTTCTGAAGAGCAGCCTTATGAGCCCTGATCTCTTCGATAGCCTGTTTGTACTCCTCTTCATTGGGAGCCTTGCCGTGCCAGCCGGCCTGGTCTTCCATGTAGGATACGCCCTTGCCCTTAAGGGTCTTCATGACGATGGCCGTAGGACGGTCTGTGCATGCTCTTGCATTCTCAAAAGCTGCACGGATCTCGTCGAAGTTATGACCGTCGATATTGATAACGTTGAAATTGAAGGCTTCGAACTTCTTGTCGATGGGATAGGGATTACATACGTCTGAAACCCTACCGTCGATCTGAAGGTCGTTATTATCCACGATAACGCAGAGATTAGAAAGCTTTCTTGCTCCTGCGAACATCGCTGCCTCCCAGATCTGTCCTTCCTCGATCTCACCGTCACCGCAGAGGCAGTATACTCTGAAGTCTGCGCTGGTAAACCTTGCTCCGAGAGCCATACCGCAGGCAGCGGATAAGCCCTGGCCGAGAGATCCTGAACTCATGTCGACACCGGGTGTCTCGTTCATGCAGGGGTGACCCTGAAGGTAGGATCCGAGTTTACGGAGTGTCTTGAGGTCTTCCACAGGGAAGAAGCCTCTGTGTGCAAGTGCGGAATAATATCCGGGAGCTGTATGTCCCTTGGAGAGTACGAATCTGTCTCTTCCGGGGAACTTGGGCTCTGCAGGGTCGATGTTCATCTCCTCGAAAAAGAGATAGGTGTACATGTCAGCTGCCGACAACGATCCGCCCGGGTGACCGGACTTGGCGTTGAAGACACCCTCGATGATGCCCTCGCGCACATCGCACGCCATTAATTCTAGTTCTTTGTTAGTCATCTTAACCTCTTACTGTCTTTACTCGCCGTTCTTATGAGAAAGGATTCTCTGAAGGATACAGAACGCCGGCAGGTCTATTATAACCCAAGTCTGTTCCTGTAAGTCCGAGATACTTGAATACCTCATAGAGAGCCTTACCATAATGTCCGAAAGCAACTGCACCGTGGTGAGGGAAGTTGTTCTGGATAAGGACATGACGGTAGAATCTGCCCATCTCAGGTATAGCGAATACGCCAATACCACCGAAGGACTTAGTAGCTACAGGAAGGACTTCACCCTCTGCAACATAAGCTCTGAGCTGAGCGTCAGCTGTAGACTGAAGTCTGAAGAATGTGATGTCGCCGGGAATGATATCACCCTCGAGTGTACCCTGTGTAACTTCCTCAGGAAGTGCTCTTGCCATGATGAGCTGATACTTCATGGAGCAGGCGGAAAGCTTCTTGGAGCATGTGTTACCACAGTGGAAGCCCATGAATGTATCTGTGTGCTTGTAGTTGAACTTGCCCTTGATGGACTCTACATACATATCAGCAGGTACAGAGTTGTTGATGTCGAGAAGTGTAACGATATCCTCAGATACGCAATAGCCGAGGAACTCGGAGAGACATCCGTAGATATCAACCTCACAGGATACAGGGATACCCATACCTGTAAGACGTGAATTTACATAGCAGGGAACGAATCCGAACTGTGTCTGGAAAGCGGGCCAGCACTTACCTGCGATAGCAAAATACTGGGCAGAACCCTTGTGTGCTTCGATCCAGTCAAGAAGTGTAAGCTCGTACTGTGCAAGCTTGGGAAGAACCTCGGGCTTCTTGTTGCCTTCGCCAAGTTCCTCTTCCATTTCCTTGATCTTTGCAGGGATTCTCTCGTCGCCTTCGTGATTCTTGAAAGCCTCGAAAAGGTCGAGCTCTGAGTTCTCTTCGATCTCAACGCCAAGATTGTAGAGCTGCTGGATGGGGGCATTACAAGCAAGGAAGTTGAGAGGTCTGGGACCAAAACCGAAGATCTTGAGGCCCTTAAGTCCTACAAGAGCTCTTGCAATGGGTACGAACTCATCGATCATCTGAGCGCACTCTGCTGCTGTTCCAACAGGGTACTCAGGGATGTAAGCCTTAACGCCGCGAAGCTTAAGATTGTAGCTTGCGTTGAGCATACCGCAGTATGCGTCGCCTCTGCCCTGGATGAGATTGTTCTGTGACTCCTCAGCTGCTGCGCAGAACATAACGGGACCGTCGAACTGCTGTGCAAGCATTGTCTCGGAGATCTCGGGACCGAAGTTGCCGAGGTAAACGCAAAGAGCATTACATCCTGCAGCCTTGATATCAGCAAGGGCCTGCTTCATGTGGATCTCGCTCTCAACGATGCAGATAGGACACTCATAGATGTTCTCTGCGTCGAAGCTGGCGTTGTACGCCTCGATAAGAGCCTTTCTTCTGTTGACGGAGAGGGACTCCGGGAAACAGTCACGGCTTACCGCTACGATTCCGATCTTTACCTTAGGTGCATTAAACATGATTTTACTCCTCCTTAATATTAATGTTTAAGCCTTTCAAACCGGCGAAGTGGCCTTCCTCGCCCTTCGCATCCTTGTGGCAGATAAGCCACTTATTTGTAGCCGTCAGAAGTCCGTCCTCGTTGGAGGGTGCTTCAGTGATCGGCGCATGGTCCTTTTCGAGAGGATAGTTCGTTCCCTTGGGAAGAACGACGCCTACCTTGAATCCTTCAGGAGCAAGGGTTGCAGGCGCATAGTGGAGAGTCGTAGCGTAAAGCTCTACTGCGGAGCCTTTCTTGAAATAGAAAGCTTCGATCTTGGATGTGTCATAGGTATTGTCATCTTCGATGTCCTCTCTCTTACCCAGGAGAAGGACTGCATCAGTTGCGAAGATGTTGATCTCGGAACCTCTGTGGTACTCAACTGCATTGAGGAGAGTATTGTGTCCGATGCAGTAGCCGATCTGGATATCTGTCTCGCCGTAGCAGACAGTCCTTACCTGTGCAAAATCAGGTGTGTCCTCCAGCTCCTTAACAGAGGGGAAATATACTACATTTTCAGGTGTGGGAACCTTTGAGAGTTCGTCGATGATATTTGAAAAATCTACGTTAGTTACGAGTCTGCCGTACTTCTTGAGTCTCTTGTCGTCCTGTGAGATGAATTCCATTTATTATCTCCTTTCGTTAATAAACGCAAATGTGGATTTGAGTGCCGGATAGATCTTGGAATACTCGGCATATCTCTCGTTGTAGAGAGCGACCTTTTCGGGATCGGGCTCAGTGACCTTTACGATCTTGATGAGCTTCTCTGCTGCCTCCTGGACAGATGCATACTCACCCTTGGCAACTGCTGCCAGGATAGCTCCGCCGAAGGAAGGTCCCTCTGTATTCTCTGTCTGCTCCAGTGTGATGCCCAGGATATCAGCAACGATCTTGCACCATACTGTATTCTTGGCGCCGCCTCCGCAGATACCGGACTTGGAAACATTTATACCGGCTTTCTTTCCGGCCTCAAGGCAGTCACGGAGTGCAAAGGCAACTCCCTCGAAGACAGCCTGTGTCATGTCTTTTCTTGATGTGTCCATGCTCATGCCGACAAAGGCTCCTCTTGCAGCCGTGTCGTTGATGGGGGATCTCTCACCCATGAGGTAAGGAAGGTAGAACACGCGGTTCTCACCCAGGTCAGCATCGGTGATCTCACGCTCACTTGCAGCGAAGTCGTCGGATCCCAGGATGTCTGCCACCCACCATTTGTTGCAGGAAGCAGCGCTTAAAATGCATCCCATTGCATGATAAGCGCCGTCTGCATGGGCAAATGAATGAAGAGAATTATTATTGTCATCGACGAAACCGTCAGAACAGATGAAGATGGTTCCGGATGTACCTAAGGAAATATTGCATGCTCCGTCCCCGACGATGCCCATTCCTACAGCTGCGCCGGCATTGTCGCCTGCACCGCCGCAGAGGATACAGTCGGGAGCAAGGCCCAGTTCAGAAGCGAGTTCAGGCTTGACTGTTCCGATCTTCTCGTATGCCTCGAAGACCTGGGGGAGCATATCTTCGCTGATACCGAGGATGTCCAGCATCTCTTTTGACCAGCACTTATTCTTTACATCATAATAGAGTGTTCCGGATGCATCGGAAGGATCCGTTGCAGCCACACCCGTGAGCATATAGTTAAGATAATCCTTGGGGAGCATTATCTTGGAGATCTTAGCGAAGTTCTCAGGCTCGTTCTCCTTCATCCAGAGGATCTTGGGAGCAGTGAAGCCTGCATAGGCGATATTGCCCGTATACTTTGTAAGTGTCTCTTTGCCTATAACATTATTAAGATAATCTGTCTGGGGCTGTGACCTTCCGTCATTCCAGAGGATCGCATTCCTGATGACCTTATCGTCACTGTCCAGGGTTACGAGACCGTGCATCTGACCTGCAACACCGATACCATCGGCAGGTCCGAATTTCGAAGTAAGTTCTTTGATACCGTCTTTGGCCTGAGCAAACCAGTCTTCGGGATTCTGCTCTGACCAGCCATTCTTAGGGAAATAAACATCATACTCTCTGGACGTGATACCGAGGATCTTTCCCTCGCCCGTCATCATGAGAAGCTTAACAGATGAAGTACCCAGATCTACACCTATGTACTGCATACATACCTCCTTCTTATAAAGCCATGATACTTAATCCGGAGGGATAGATAAATGGTACAGAATGCAAGTATTAAAGGCGTTTGTTTATACACCTTGCCTAAATTCGATAAATCTTGCTATCCGCCTGTTTTCAGGGCTTTTCGGGGGGTGGTCCTCAAAAACTCCCCAAAAATGGGAGCGTATCAGGTTTTTTTCGGTATATCTGAAGGTAAAACAGAATTTACAAATATTGCTAATCAAAAATAATTGATATTTTTACTGCCACAGAATTGCCCTACTTTCAGCCCGGAAGCCGCCTGCACGGGCACGTTCTTACTTGGACGAGAAGCTCTTATCCGGGAACCGGCTGCAGATATTCACGAAAAGATCGTTGAATTCATCATCCCTCAGGGCGATGAGAGTCTTATAAGCTGAACCATCCGGTCTCTTTATGATCATATCCCTAAGCTCGTTGATCATCTCTATATCCTTATCATCAAGATTTATGGAGCTGGTCTTCTGCATATTGTTATGTCTGTGGACAAAGTCTATGCCGGCGATGTCAGCCCAGCTGAAGACTATACCGTTTACCATTACAAGGAAGCTCTCGGTCAGGACCACATATGTCTCCACCCTGTCCTCGAAAAGATAGTAGACTTCCTGACTGCCGGAGGTCATATCCCGTGCGATATCTTCTTTTCCATACTTTTCGATGCTGTCCCTGTACCTCTTTATGGTCACCCTCTGGGGAACGATGATCCTTCTTAAAAGGTCTGCCACTATAACAGCCCAGACTACAAGGAGTACGATGGCCCTGTATCCCCTGCCGTTCACGTTAAGGATGGCGAAAAGCACCAGGGCGACAAGAAACAGGAGCAATATTATAAAAACCTTCCTGTACATCCTGAAGAGTTTCTTTATATCATCCTTAGTGGTCTTTGCAGCAAGAAGATCCTCTGTATCCAGCTTGATATGTCTGTCCTTGTCCATATATCTCTCCCCCGGAGGTTTTGTCAGATTATATCATTTAACGATATTCTTTGCCCATATGCCGCTTCTTACCATAATGCCTCCGATAATGGCCTTTATGATCTCCAGGCTCTGGACTATGGCGATCATGGGAAGGAGAGGCACCTGTGTGAACCTGCTCAGGCAGTATGCGGCCGGGACTGATATGAGCCAGACGAAGCAGCTGTCGAACAGGAACGTGATGAAGGTGTTTCCTCCCGCCCTTATGACGAAGTAGCTGGCGTGGGTAAAGGCATAAATGGGCATCACAAGTCCGTAGATCATGATGATCATGGTGGCCAGATGCTTTATATCATCGGTGGTGTTGTAGAACCTTGGGAAGTAGGGGGATATCAAAGCCAGAAGGATCCCGGACACAAGGCCGCAAAACACTGTAAGGCCGATGAGCTTTGGAGCTGCCCTTTTCGCCCTGTCGGGTTCGCCTCCGCCCAGGATATGTCCGATGACGATGCCCACCGCTTCGCCCATGGCAACAAAGGCCACCATAAATACATTATAGATAGTGGATTCTATACTGATGGCCGTCACTGCCGAAAGGGACCTTAAGGAGTAGCTCTGGTTTAAAAACGTGATGCCGATGGCCCACAGAGCCTCGTTAAAAAGAAGGGGCAGGGACCTGACGGTAAAGCTTAAAGCCAGCTTTCCGGGGATCCTGAAATTCCTGAAAGCGCCCCTGATAAAAGGTATCTTCCCGGGGTGGGTCCCGGTATAGATCACCAGGATAAGAAGCTCCACGAACCTGGAGATGACCGTGGCAACGGCAGCACCTGCAGCACCCAGGCGGGGGCATCCGCAGAGGCCGAAGATGAGAAGTGCATTTCCTATGAGGTTCACGAAGATAGCCGCAATGGAGGAAGCCATGGGGATACTTGTCTTTCCTATATCCCTGAGGGTTCCGGAATAGGCATTGGCAAAACCCAGGGGCACCAGTCCGATAAGGGAGATCTTCATATAAGTCATACCCACGGCAAGGGTCTTCTCTATATCATCGATCTCACCTTCACCCTTAAGGAAAAGGCTTATGAGCTGCTCCGAAAAGAGGAAGAACACACCTATACATAAAAGAGTAAGGATAAAGTTGGCGATGAGCTTGAACCTGAAGCTTATCCTGACACCCTCCGTGTCCCCCTTTCCGTGGAACTGTGCAGTAAAGATACCCACGCCGGTGGTGGCGCCGAAGATCACCAGATAGAACACGAAGATCAGTTGGTTGCTGATGGCAACGCCTGAGACCTCGTTGGTCCCCACCCTGCCGATCATGAGATTATCCAGAAGGGAGACAGCATTGGACACACCGTTCTGGATCATCATGGGAACGGCGATAGTGGTTATGGTCTTAAAAAGCTTCTTTGTCTCAGTCTGCATATCTTCCCTGTTAAACCTTATAGATAATACAAAAACACTTTCCCCGGAATGGAGAAAGTGTTTATCTGGAGCCTTTAACCGGGATCGAACCGGTGACCTCATCCTTACCATGGATGCGCTCTACCTACTGAGCTATAAAGGCGTTTTCTTTGAGATGCCAGAGAAGTATAACACAAACTTAAGCTATCATCAACAGCAACAGATTGACCACAAATGCTGCTAAGCTTGTTCCGATAGCGACCACAAGAAGGCTCTTTTCCCTCCAGGACAGGAAAAGGGCTACCACAAGTCCTGCCACCGCCGATCTCACATCCCCTGTGCAGTAGAGGATCGAGGGGAAGGTCATGGATGACAATACCGCATAAGGGATATAGTCAAAGAACGCCTTGATCCTCTCATTTGTTATCTTCTTCCTGAAGAAGACAAAAGGTATCGCCCTTATAAGATAGGTCGTCACCGCCATGACTATCAGAAGGAGAAAGAAATAACTGTTATCCATTGGCTTTTTCCTCCTTCCGCGGCTTAAGGAGCGCTCCCGCAAGAGCAGAGACTATGGAACAGATTATGATCGCAAATCCTGATGTGATCCTCTCCTTAAGGAACGGCACATACCAGAATACGACCGACATCGCCACTGCGAGGACTGACACAGCTGCCACCCCCTTATCCTTTTTGGAGACAGGGAGCACTATGGCCACAAACATTCCGTAGATCGCTATGGTCAGGGATTCTGACACGATAGCGGGGAGTATATTTCCGCAAAGGGCTCCCAGGAGCGTTCCCAGGATCCATCCAAGGATCGGGAGCGTTCCAAGCCCGAACATATAATTTCTGTTTACCGGCTTGTCATTTCCCGAGGCGACCCCGAAGACCTCATCTGTTATAAAGTAGGACACTGCCGCCCTGACAGGTGTCGTCATGGTCTTATCAGTCTTCTGGGTAAGGGATATGCTCATGAGGGCATACCTCATATTGATGACCAGTGTGGCGAGAGCCATCTCCAGGGGGAGTCCCCCTGCTGCCATGATGCCTACGCCTGCCACCTGGCCTGCGGAGGTGAGATTACAGATGGAGATAAGTACCGCCTGCCACCAGGTAAGACCGCAGGAAACAGCCAGGATACCGAAGGAAAACGATACCGACAGATAACCGAGGCCTATGGCAAGTCCCTGTGAAAAACCCTTTTTATAATTAAGGGGCATAGAGCTCGTCCAGCTGTGAGAAATCGGAATACATGTCGTTTCCCGTAGCGTCAAGGACAGGAGTGAATGTTCCGGTTTCCTCATCGATGGAGAAAAGGATACCGCTTACGGCAACATACTTTTCGATATGGGGAGTACCGTCAGCTGAGAGATAGGACCTGGCCGCGAACATGGTGGTGTCTGTAAGGGCAAAATACTCATCGTACATAAGGATATTGTCCCTTGTTACCTCCAGGGCAACGTTCTTGTACATACCTGACTCGGTGACAGTATAAGTTGCAGTGCATTCATTCCCCAGGGGAGTGGAACCCGTGGTCTGGGTGCGGTTTACGCTCTCCGTGGCATTGCTCATGAACTCAGCATAGGAGAGCTCATATTCATTTATCATCTCCATGGTGGAGTCATAATCAGGAAGCTCGATATCCTCCAGGGCAGGCAGGGAAGTCTCAGAGGCCAGGGTCTCGACTTTACTGCAGGACGCGGAAAAACAGGCGAAAACAGATACCGCCGCGATAAGTGCAAAAACAGACTTCTTTCTCATGATCATCAGCTCCCTTTACTCTCTATTTCTTTAGCGCCGTTTATTTTAAACCATCATTACTCCCTTTTCAACAATCCTCAAGTTGACAAACACAATAAAAGCAAGTACAATAACACGCGTCTAAAAAAGACGGTCGATCATGGAGAAGTCGCGTAGCCTGGTCGAGCGCGCACGACTGGAAATCGTGTAAACCCCAAAAGGGTTTCGAGGGTTCGAATCCCTCCTTCTCCGCCAGTAACCTCCCGAAGCTTCGGCTTTGGGAGGTTTTTGTTTTCCTTAAGCCTTTTTAATCCTGCCTTAAGGTTGTTTAATGTCGTTTTAAAGTCAGATCCCCCTCTGTCCTGCAATAATCCTTATATCGAACAAAAAATGGATAAGGAGAACAAACATGAAAAAGACCGGAAAGATGATCCTTAAGGGTTTGGGATGGGTCATGGTCGGTGCTCTTCTCTTTGTAGCGGGAGTAGCCATATACGACCTGATCAAGGAGAAGGATGACCGCAGGACTTTGGAGGAGCGCGGATACAGTAACCTCGTGTCCGTGGGGGATCACTCCCTCAATGTGTACAAAGCAGGAAACGAAAACGGGGACCACACCTTCGTCACCCTGAGCGGCTGGAGCGATGGTTCGGCTTTCATCGGCTGGCGCCCTTTGACATCAGCCTTCGAAGACGAAAATGAGTTCATATTTATCGACAGGCCCGGATACGGCCTGAGCGATGACGTTACAGACAACATGGACATCGATGAGGTGGTGGAAGACTACAGGACAGCTCTCCGGAATTCAGGAGAAGAGGGACCGTATATACTCCTGGCGCACTCCCTGGGCGGCCTTTACACAGCTTACTGGGAAAGCGCCTACCCTGATGAGATCGAAGGCGTGATAATCATGGACGGCACTATACCCATAGATGATGAAACCCAGGCAGAGGACTTCGACTTGTCGTGGTGGCAGGAAGCCTCTATCTCTGCTGAGCTGGACTGGATGTTCCTGACTGCCAGGACCGGACTTATAAGGCTCGCCCCTTCCGGTTATGAGGATCTTTTCTACAGGCTTACCGACGAGGATCAGGAGCTTGCCGTCGCCCTGGTAAACTTTACCATCGGTTCCACCCAGGCACTTTACGAGATGCAGCAGTTCGCCACCGGAGACCCGCAGAACTGGGTGTGGCACCATACCGTGACCAACGACATCCCGAAGGTCTACATAGCAGCTTCAGAGTATGAAGAGGCGATAGAGTATAGCGAGCGGATAGGCAATATGGAAGTATATGACCTGCCGGGAGATCACGTGATATTCCTTGACAGGACAGAGGACTGTATAGAGATCATCGGGGACTTTATGGAACGTTTGGACTGACAGATCCCAATGGTAAAAGACTGAAGGCTTCTTCAGTCTTTTTATTTTATTATTATACTGTACAAAGAAAATTCTTCCTTTTTTTAAGGATTTGTTACCAAATTCCCCTTTTAGGGGAGTATAATAGTCTTTGGGCTCTGCGATAGCCCGATTTACAAAAATATACCCGGGGGGACAGTAAATGAAATTAGAAGCACTTTACGAAGGCTTAAACATCGACGAGTATTATCTTGGAAAAGTTACTCAGGTCTACAGGAGTAATTCCATCGCACAGATCGAGAATGTTTCCATCATGATGGACAGGAGTAAGTTCAAGAAGTCCTTTCTTCCCAACACCATCAACTATTTCGTTCTCATCGACTCCACAGTAGGAGTATTCCTTGGAGAAGTATTCGAAAACAAGGCATCCAGAAAGAGTCTCTTTGAGATGTCCAGTGACGGAAAGGTAAGTGATTACCAGGAGATCTGTATCGATACCATCGCACTCATGACTCCTGAATCCAACAAGTTCGAACTGGCAGGCTTTAAGACTTTGGGTATTACCGATAAGGTATATCTCGCAACAGATAAGGTATACAAACTGTTCCTTCAGTCACTTGAGTTCTCAGGTGAGAATGAAGAAGCTCTCCCCCCGTTTGCTACATATCTGAACAGATCACAGGCTGATGTTGTACTTAAGCCCAGTACCCTCTTCAACCGTCACCTTATGTGCATCGGTGCTACCAACAGCGGTAAGTCCACAACAGCTCTTGCCATTCTCGACAAGGTAGTTTCCACAAAGAGGAAGGCACTTATCATCGACCCTACAGGCGAGTACAGGAACGCATTCTCCAACGACGAGATCACAAAGCTCTCCCTTGGTGTAGACACCACCATCTCTCCCGGTAAGATCACCATGGAGCAGTGGGAGAAGCTTTTCGAGACAGAGAACAGCAGCCAGGGCGCAGTCCTTTCCGAGGCTATCACTTCCCTCCGCTACATGAAGAAGATGGGCAAGGATACCTCCTATCCCAAGGTCGGCGAGGACATCAACGAGATCCAGGAGAACCTGGCATCCGTTTCCAAGGACGATACGGACTTCAACATCGAGCTGCTTCCCGAGCAGATCCAGGCTGAGTCAGTATGTGAGCCTGATATGGATAACAACTACAACTTCAAGTACCGTTACGATTCACTGAAGGCTAACTCCAATGCTTCCCTTATCCAGAAGATCCAGTATCAGATGACCAATACCAGGTTCCTGAAGTTCTTCTCCAACGATCCCGAGATGTATAACCTCCTGGACGTTATCGAGGAGTTCGTACATCTTCCCGAAGCAAGTCTTTATATCGATACCTCCACCCTCGGTGCCTCCGAAGGTGTCGGCGGAATGGTAGTCGACCTCGTAAGTACATTCGTTATGGCAAGGGATAACATCTGCCCCTTCGTATTCTTCATCGATGAGGTCCACAGATATGCCAAGTCCAGATATTCCGACAAGGAATTCCACGGCGGTCTCACACTCCTTGCAAGAGAAGGACGTAAGAAGGGTATCTTCCTTTACCTTACGACCCAGAACCCCAAGGACGTATCACCTATCCTCTTCGGTCAGATCGGTACTATGCTGATCCACCGTCTCATGCTCAACGATGAGATCCATGCTGTCGAGAGCCATCTGAACGACTACGCCATCAAGCATGTAAGAAAGCTCAATCAGGGTGAAGTGATCCTCACCAGTGTTAACCTCCTCCACAACATGTTCATCCATGTTAATAAGAGTGAGAGGACACAGTATAACGAGACACCTACACTCTGATCTTTCAGTAAGTTTTTTACCGAAGCCCCGTATCCCGGTACGGGGCTTTTTCTATGGTGATATAATGAAATATACAGAAAAATCAGCGGTTGCAACTGTCAGTTGACAGATTTTCAAGCGCGCTTTATGGTGGGCAACCACCCTGTCTGATATGGTAACGGCATAAGACACATGCATGGTGATCACATTGATGACAAAGGAGTAAAGAATATGATACTTGCAGAAAAGATAATAGATGAAAGAAAAAAGAACGGATGGTCCCAGGAGGAACTGGCAGACAAGCTCGGAGTATCCAGACAGTCCGTAAGTAAGTGGGAAGGTGCCCAGTCCGTACCCGACCTTCAGAGGATCCTTGAGATGAGCAGGCTCTTCGGTGTAAGTACTGATTACCTTCTTAAGGATGATTCACAGGAACGCGGGACTGCAGAGGATACCGGAAGCGACAGCGGCCTCAGAAGGTTAAGTCTCGAAGAAGCCAATTCCTTCCTCGGCGAAAACAGCACATTCGCAGCAAAGATAGCTCTGGGAGTCCTTCTCTGCGTCTCCTGCTCCGTACCCCTCGTCCTCCTCCTGGCACTTCAGGGCGCCGGCATCCTCCCCATCACCGAAAATGCAGCAGCAGGCATCGGAACCGTTATCCTTCTCGCCATGATCGCAGCATCCCTTATCTTCTTCATCCCCAACGGCATCAACATGTCAAAGTGGGACTGGCTCGAAAAGGAAGTCTTCGACACGGAGTACGGTGTTGAAGGAATGGTCAAGGACAGATCCGCCAAGTTCCAGCCCAGGTTCGTAAGAGCCATTACCGGCGGCGTAGTCCTGATCCTGGCGGGCGTTATGGCAGTAGTTGTCGGAGCCGTATGCTGCCCCGACAATAACCCCGTCATCACAGGTCTCGTGGCACTTCTCCTGTTATGCATCTCCGTGGGAGTCTTTATGATCACCAAGGCAGGCATAATAAAGGACGGCTTTTCGAAGATCCTTCAGGAGGAAGACTACAGCGCCTCCTCCAAAACAAACAAGCCCCTGAAGATCGTCGCTCCCGTCTACTGGATGACAGTTACAGCAGGATATCTTCTCTGGAGCTTACTGGGAAACAGCTGGTATATCTCCTGGGTTGTATGGCCCATCGCAGGAATACTCTTCGGAGCATTGTCCATCATACTGAAGGGCATCCACGAATAAGAACTAAGGTCCCGCTGATGCGGGACTTTTTTTCGCCCCGTTACCAAAAGTATCAAAAAAGTACGTTACGGCACCTCTGAAACGTACTTTTAACGTACTTTTCGAAAAAGTATCAGAAAAGTACGTTCTGACACCCCCGAAACGTACTTTTGGCGTACTTTTGAAAAAAGCCTTTGTGATATAATCCTGATGACAAAAATACTTGAGGGTAAGGGGTATATGTAATATGAAGTATAAGAAGACAGTAGCATCTGTCCTGGCACTCGCTGTCATTCTCTCCGCCACAGGATGCAATAACCACGAAGAGGAATATACAGAAGAGATCAAGAATATCACTGAAGATTATCTGGCTGCTCTGGCAGAAGATGACGACAGGACCATAGAAGACATCACCGACGGCTATGACTACGGCGAAGACGAACCCATGTCCGACCGTTATGACCGCGAATGTATATATGGGATAATCAAGACTGCCATCTCCGGCACTGAGATCACCGAATGGGGAGAGGCCGAATTCAATGATGATATGACTGAAGTCCAGATCGATGCGACCTTCTCCTATATCGACCTTGATGACTTCGCAGACAGCTTTGATTCCATCTATATATCCGAGGATGATTATTCCGAAGCCCTGGGATCCTATGATGAACTCGAAGAGACCACCATCACCCTGAAGTTCGTCTTTGATGAGGATGACGAACAGTGGCTCCTTTCAAAAAAGTCAGCCGACAGGATCATGGGACTTTTCGAGGGCGGTTTTGATGCCCTTCCCGATCCTGTTCCCGTTACTCCTGATGATGCGGAAGAGATCTTTATCGCTGCCCTGGAGCAGATGGCCGACGGAGACTTCTCAAACCTGCCCTTTGATTATTATCTTGATGACTGGCGTGTTTTCGAGAACATGACTCCCAGATATGAAGGCGACACCGCCCACGAACCTGTAGAGGAATTCGTATCCGAATATATCTATTACATCCTGGATCACGACTATGAGATCACCATGACTGAACCCTATGACTTTGTCCTGTACGGAAGCGCACCTTCAGGCGATGATCTTTTCCAGTCCATGACCACCGATGAGTTCATAACGGATAACCTGGCCATCGGCCTTATTAATTCATTTACGGGAAGCCTGGATGACGTGGCGCTTCAGCAGAGCAGGGAGATACTTATATACGATACCCTGGCCGATGCGGTCCCCTACTGTTCTCCCGAAGATTACTGCATGGAATTCTACTACAATGTTGATGATGTCAGCGGAAAGCCCATATTCCTTTACGGGGATCTCATCACATCCCCTGAGAACGGCTACTACGAGGCAGAACATAACGTCGGCCAGGATCAGTATATGTCCTGCATCACCGCCGCAGCCCTTAAGCTCTATAACGACGGCGAGATCAACAGTGATGAATATGATTATCTCATGACCCTTCTCACTCCCGAGAATCTGGGATTCACCGCAGATAATTCAACGAGTCCCTCCGGCCATCCCAACCAGGCTGTGGGCACATATGAGCAGGTCCCTGACTGGTGCACCGACGGAAGCCTTGTCTACGGATATTCAAATCCTGACGAAAACGGAGTCTGGATGCATTACTCCAAGGAGCCCGGTGTGCTTGATACTGTAGGCTACTATCTTGATGACCAGGGCATCTGGCTGACCCTTACTTATGAGGACACCTGCAACCTGGGATCAGATCTTACTGTAGACTGGGATATCGATGGTGTGAGAGTGGTAGACAATAAAACTATTTCTTCTGAAGATGGCCAGAAGGTATTTGAGATATTCCTGGCCTGGGATTCAGTCCCCTATTCGGGAACTTATGAATTCCGACTCTGGGAGAATGACCACGGCCACGTTCTGGCCTATGTAACACTTTATATGTAATAAGAAAGCCGGCATTCATAGCCGGCTTTTTCAGTTTCCGCAAGTTTGCATCAAAAAATGGCTTTTTTTGATGCAGTTTGTGTGATTCCGCACATTTTCCGCACAAATCGGTCTTTTTTGCGGATTTTTTGCGGATCAGGCTTTGCAGCAGTGGTCACAGGAGGACTCTTCCGGGAATATGGACTTGTCGTATTCGATATTGTTCTTATCGTAATAGTCCTTGATGGCCGACTTGATGGCTTCCTCCGCCAGCACCGAACAGTGGATCTTATGTGCGGGAAGTCCGTCCAGTGCCTCCGTTACCGCCTTGTTTGTCAGGGTGAGGGCCTCCGACAGGGGCTTGCCCTTTATGAGCTCCGTGGCCATGGAGCTGGAGGCGATGGCGCTTCCGCATCCGAAGGTCTCGAACTTAACGTCAGTTATGATATCGTTCTCTATCTTGAGATAGATCTTCATGATGTCTCCGCACACGGGATTTCCGACTTCACCTACACCGTCTGCGTTATCTATGGTTCCCACGTTTCTGGGATTCCTGAAATGATCCATTACTTTTTCGCTGTATAATGCCATTGTTTTTCTCCTTTTACTCCTTGAAAACGTGAGGTCTCTTTCCTTCCTTAAGGTCTCTCCAGAAGGGAGACATATTCCTCAGGTATGTAACCACTTCCTCCACGGATCTGATGATGTAGTCCACATCCTCCTCCGTGGTCTCCTCTCCCAGTGACAGTCTCAGGGAACCGTGGGCTACCTCGTGGGGTCTTCCTATGGCAAGGAGCACGTGGCTGGGATCCAGAGATCCGGAGGTGCAGGCGGAACCTGACGAAGCGGAGATCCCCTTGTCGTCCAGCAGCAGAAGAAGTGACTCACCTTCTATTCCCTCGAAGCAGAAGTTTACATTACTTGGAAGTCGCTGTTCCCCGTCGCCGTTGAGCTCCGAATAGGGGATCTTATCAAGTCCCGCTATCAGCCTGTCCCTCAGAGGGATCAGGTGCCGACTGTTCCTGTCTATATTTTCCACAGCTTCCTTAAGTGCTGCAGCCGTTCCCATTATGGCAGGGATATTCTCCGTGCCGCCTCTCTTTCCTCTTTCCTGGGCACCGCCTTCAATGATGTTCACCAGGGGAAGACCCTGTCTCGAAAAGAGGATGCCGCAGCCCTTGGGTCCGTGGAACTTATGAGCTGATATAGAGAGCATATCGATATTCTGGTCCTTAACGTCGATCTTAATGTGGCCGGCAGCCTGGACCGCATCAGTATGGAAGGTAACTCCCTTAGCCTTACAGATGGCACCGATCTCCTTAATGGGCTGGACAGTTCCGATCTCGTTATTTGCATACATGATGGTAACAAGTGCCGTATCTTCCCTGATGGCATCCTCCACCGCCTTAGGATCGACTATTCCCTTTGAGCCCACATCAAGAAGGGTCACCTCAAAGCCTTCCTTCTCCAGCTTGTTCAGGGTATGAAGGACTGCGTGGTGCTCAAACTTCGTGGAGATGATGTGCTTTTTGTTCTTCCTGGCCCCATAAAGTGCTGCAGACCTGATGGCCTGGTTGTCGGCCTCACTTCCGCCGGAGGTGAAATAGATCTCTTTTGGTGATGCGTTGAGAAGACCTGCCACTTCCTCCCTGGCCTCCTCCAGGGCCTCCTTTGCCTTCTGCCCGATGGTATAGAGGCTGGATGGATTTCCATAGACTTCCTCCATATAGGGGAGCATCGCATCGATGGCTGTCCTGCTCATCTTGGTGGTGGCAGCATTATCTGCATAGATGTATTTAATTTCCTTATTATCCATATAAGATACCTGCTTCTGAATTCATTACCTATCACTATGGTAGGCATTAGGATAGTAACATCCGCATAAGGGTTTTGTCAATGTATTTTCGTTAATTCCTACAATACCTATTGACATGGTAGGTTTCGGGTGATAACATACGCTCATCTTAATGAAAGGAAGGGATACAGGATGAAGGCATCTAAAAGGTCGTGTTGTCGAATGTTCCATCACGGGGCGGTAACGTTTTCCGGGCATCTTCCTTATCCCGGATCGATCCGGTGTCGATGTTGACCCTGGACCAGTTGCCACCCGGAGCTGATATAGCTCCTTTTTTTGTGAATAAACCCAGAAAGAGAGAAAGATAATATGAGTTACAAGATAGATTCACTACTGATACATGGCGGAATTGACGGAGATGAGACAACAGGTGCAGTAAATATACCCGTTTACCAGACCTCCACATATAAGCAGGATGGCCTCGGCAAGGACAGAGGCTGGGAATACTCAAGGACGGGCAATCCCACCAGGGCTGCTCTTGAAAAACTGATCGCAGATCTGGAGGAAGGTACTTACGGCCTTGCATTTGCCTCCGGCCTCGCTGCGATAGATACAGTCCTGTCCCTTTTCTCCTCCGGTGACAAACTGGTGGTTTCAGACAACATCTACGGCGGCACCTTCAGGATCCTCGACAATGTCTTCAAGAATTTCGGGATCACATATAAGATCGTGGACACATCTGATCTTGAAGCCGTAGAGGCGGCAATAGATGATTCCGTTAAGGCAGTCTATATAGAGACTCCCGCCAATCCCCTTCTTACAATAACTGATATCGAAGCTGTCTCCCGTGTGGCTCATGCCAAGGGCAAGCTGGTGATCGTAGACAATACTTTCCTTACACCCTACCTTCAGCGCCCCCTTACACTTGGCGCAGATATCGTAATCCACAGCGGTACCAAATACCTGGGAGGACACTCCGACACCATCTCAGGTTTTGTAGTAGTAAAGGACAAAGCTCTGGCAGACAGGCTCTACTATCTCCAGAATGCCATCGGAGGAGTGCTTGCTCCCTGGGACAGCTTCCTTATGATCCGCGGCATAAAGACACTTGGAGTCCGTATGGACAGGCATGTGGCAAACGCCGGAAAGATAGCACGCTGGCTCTCGGAGAGCGGTTATGTATCAAAGGTCTACTATCCCGGACTTGAATCAGATCCCGGTTACCAAATCCAGAAAAAGCAGGCATCAGGTGCCGGTGCCATGATCTCCTTTGTCCTGGACGAAAAGTACGACTATAAGAAGTTCTTCGAGTCCCTGTCCCTGGTTACACTGGCAGAGAGCCTTGGCGGCGTTGAGTCCCTCGTATGCCATCCCGCCAGCATGACCCATGCTGCGATACCCGCAGAGATCAGAAAGGAAGTCGGCATCGTAGATGAGCTGATAAGGCTTTCCGTCGGAATAGAGGATGCGGACGATATCATCGAAGACCTTGAAAAGGCCATCAGACTTTCCTTAAAGGTGTGACATATGAAGAACGTATATACAGATATAAAGGAAATGATCGGAAACACTCCGATCCTTAAGATCAGCCATATGGGTGTCAAGCCCGGCGTAAATATCTATGCAAAACTCGAACTGATGAACCCCGCCGGCAGCGTAAAGGACCGAGTCGGGATATACATGATAGAGGATGCCATCAAGAAAGGCCTTCTTAAACCCGGGGGGACCATCATAGATGCTACAGCAGGAAATACCGGCATCGGTATAGCTGTTGCCGCCCTTAACCGGGGTCTTCATGTTATCTTCACCGTCCCTGAAAAGTTCTCAGGCGAAAAGATAAAGGTCATGGAAGCCCTGGGGGCTGAGATCGTCAGGACTCCCCGTGAGGACGGGATGCTCGGAGCTGAGTGGAAGGCAGAGGAGATGCTCAAGACCGTCAAGGGATCAGTATCCCTCCGCCAGTTCAGAAATCCCGCCAATCCCCTGGCACACTATGAGACTACAGGTCCCGAGATCTACTCCCAGCTCGATGGAAAGATCGACTATTTTGTTGCAGGTGCAGGATCCGGCGGAACATTCTCAGGTGTGGTCAAGTACCTTAAGGAACAGAACCCGGAGATCACCGGCGTCCTGGCAGACCCTTACGGTTCCACCATCGGCGGCGGAGAGCATCACGACTACAACATAGAAGGGATAGGAAACGATTTTATCGCCGACACCATGGACATCACCCTGGTAGATAAGGTGATAAAAGTGACAGACGACGAGGCTTTCTCTGCCTCCAGGAGTCTTGCTAAATATGAGGGCATCCTGGCGGGTTCCTCCTCCGGCGCCGCCCTTGCAGCATCACTGAAGCTGGCCTCTGAGATCTCTGAAGGAAATATAGTTACTGTCTTCCCTGACAGGGGCGACAGGTATCTTAGTAAAGGTTTGTATGACTGATGGGTAATATTTTTGAACTTGAGCACATCACAAAGATCTACAGGAATGACGGAAGGGAATTTAAAGCCCTTAACGACGTCAGCCTCGAAGTATGTGAGGGTGAGATCTTCGGCATCATCGGAATGAGCGGCGCCGGAAAATCCACCCTTGTCAGGACCCTCAACCGCCTTGAGGAGGTTACTGAAGGAGTTGTCCGTTTCAGAGGCAAGGATCTGGCATCCCTTTCAGGCAGGGATCTTCGCTTCGAGAGAAGATCCATCTCCATGATCTTTCAGGGATTTAATCTTCTTAACCAGAGGACTGTACTGAGCAATGTGGAGCAGCCTTTGAGGATCGCAGGCGTTAAGGGTCCGGAGAGGAAAGCTAAGGCAAGGGAGATGCTCGAGGTCGTAGGCCTTCTCGAAAAAGAGAATGAATATCCCTCCAGGCTCTCGGGTGGTCAGAAGCAGCGAGTCGCCATCGCCAGGGCATTGGCATCCGAGCCATCGGTCCTTTTGTGCGATGAGGCAACGAGCGCCCTGGATCCCAGGATGACAGGTGAGATCCTGGATCTTCTCAAGAAGATAAATGAAGAGAGAAGGCTCACCATAGTCATCATCACCCATGAGATGAGCGTCGTGGAAAAGATCTGTGACCGCGTCGCCATAATCGATGAGGGCGAGCTTGCAGAGATCGGAGACGTAAAGGAAGTATTCAGCGATCCACAGTCCCGGGCTGCGAAAAAACTCGTATTCCCCAGTAATCCCTTCGATCCGTCAGATCCCGACGGCAGGCTCATAAGGATCGTCTTTGACGGCACCAAGTCAGATGAACCCTTTATCGCAAATCTTGTGGAGCAGACGGGACTTAAGGTGAATATCATAAGCGCCAACACAAAGAGCGTTGGCGGCATAGGCTACGGTCAGATGATCGTTGAGCTTCCAAAGTCTCCTGAAGACAGCAAAAAGGTAATAGATTTCTTCAGGTCCGGAGGGCTTAAGGTAACGGAGGTTGGATCTTATGAGTAATTACATCATAGGCGAGATATTAAACGGCATCCTGGAGACTGCCATAATGACTATTTTCTCTTCGCTATTTGCATATATCATCGGACTTCCTGTGGGTGTCCTCCTCTATGCAACATCAAAGGGAAGGCTTCTTGAGAACAGCAAGATCAATCTTATCCTTGGAGCGGTAGTAAATATCATGAGATCTCTCCCCTTTCTGATCCTTCTTGTGCTCCTTATCCCTGTAACCAGATTTATCACAGGATCCTCCATAGGCACCACAGCCACGATCGTTCCCCTTACGGTGGGCGCTGCACCGATCGTTGCCAGGATGGTGGAATCCTCCCTCTGTGAAGTATCCCCCGGAATAATCGAGGCCGCCAGGTCCATGGGGGCCTCCCCGCTGTATACCATAATCCACTTTATAATCCCCGAGGCAACACCTTCCCTCCTTCAGGGCGGAGCCATCAATGTGGCAACCATATTAGGTTATTCCGCCATGGCAGGGGTTATCGGAGGCGGCGGACTTGGAGCCATAGCCATGAACTACGGCTATTACAGATACCAGAAAGCAGTACTCTGGACGACTGTCGCCCTTCTCGTGGTCATGGTAATGGTAATACAGGGATCAGGCACTTTACTTGCAAAAAAGAAAAGAAAAACATAAAAACTTACAATGCCTATTGACACAGTAGGTTATTCGTGATAAAGTTTCACCATAACAAAAGAAAGGAGGCGCAGACAAGTGTTTAAGACCGCTTTTAGAAGAACAGAAATGCGAATGTGTTGTCGAATGCTCAGCTCCCGGGCAAGCAAAATGGCCGGTGCGTCAGGGACTGAAGTCCTGCGCCTTCTAACGGTATGATGTTAAGGTAACGCATCAACATGCCATATGCCCGGGAGCCTGCGACACGATCCCGGGTATTTTATTGCCTTCCCGGAGGCACAAAAGAAAAAGAAATGGTTTTTATAAAAAAGGAGATAACATTTATGAACAAGAATATTTTGACAAAGATCACAGCTATTGCGCTTTCATTATCATTTGCCGGTTCCCTGGCAGCATGCTCAAAGGCAAATGCAGACACAGCCGAAGAGGGAACTGTCATCAGGGTCGGCGCCAACATCACCCCCCATTCAGAGATCCTCGAGCAGGCCAAGCCCATCCTTGCAGAGCAGGGCATCACACTTGAGATCGTTCAGATCGAGGATTCCATCACACCCAATACCGGCGTTATCGAGGGAAGCCTTGATGCTAACTACTTCCAGCATGTGCCTTACCTCGACCAGTTCAATCTTTAGAACGGATCAGACCTTGTATCCATCGGTGCAGTCCACTATGAACCCTTCGGTATCTATGCAGGCCGTGTCGACAACCTTGACGAACTTCCCGACGGAGCTCTGGTAGCTGTTCCCAACAACGTTACCAACGAAGCTAGAGCACTTCTTCTCCTCGAGCAGGAGGGTATCCTTACTCTCAGTGATGATGCAGGTATCGATGCAACTGTAGAAGATATCATCGATAATCCCAAGAATATCGAATTCGTTGAGATCGCTCCCGAGCAGCTCGTCAATTCCCTTCCCGATGTAGATATCGCAGTAATCAACGGTAACTACGCTATCGAGGGCGGCCTTCACGTAAGCGAGGCTCTCGCAGTTGAAGCAAATGACGGACTTGCAGCACAGACATACGGAAATATCGTCGCAACTTCCGCTGACAAGGCTGAAGATCCCGCACTCCTTGCACTTGTTGAAGTTCTTCAGGGACCTGAGATCGCAGAGTATATCGAGAACACATACGACGGAGCAGTCGTACCCCTGTTCTGATAAGAGCAATGGAGATCTAAAGATGATCGGTTTTCAGTATTATAATCCTGCGAAGATAGTATTCGGTGAAAACAGCGTGGCGGGGCTTTCCCGCCTCCTGGCCGGATATAACGTGAAGTCCCTCCTCTTGGTCTACAGCGGCGACTTCATCAAGACACTCGGAATCTACGATGCAATAACAGATGCAGTAAAGGAACTCGGCATCAGGTTTTCCGAAAACGGAAATGTAGTCCCCAACCCCAGCATCGAACTCGTTAGAGAGCTCGTTGAGCAGGGAAAGAAGGATGAGGTGGATTTCGTCCTCGCCGTCGGCGGAGGAAGCTCCATCGATACAGCCAAGGCAGTATCCATCGGTATCCCCTATGAGGGTGATGTCTGGGATTTCTTCAGTAAGGGAGCCGTTCCCGAAAAGGTCCTCAACGTGGGCGTAATAGCAACGACTGCTAGCAGCGGTTCCGAGACATCCAATGCAGCCATCCTCTCATCAGGAGACAGAAAGCTCGGTTTTGAAGATGACAGGATCATACCCAGGTTCGCGATAATCGACCCTGCATACACAGTGGGTCTTCCCGTTTACCAGACAAATGTCGGCATTGCAGATGTACTCTCCCACCTCCTCGAGAGATACTTCTCCGACGAAAAGAATTCAGACACGACAGATTATCTTATCGAGGGAGCCATAAGAGCCCTTCTCGTAAATGCGGACAGACTTATCAAAGATCCCCGTAACATCAATGCAAGAGCTGAAGTATCCTGGCTCGCAGTAGTGGCACACAACAATTTCCTCGATGCCGGAAGGAGTGCAGACTGGGGATCCCACAGGATCGAGCACGAGCTCTCCGCCCAGTATGACATCACACACGGCGAAGGAATGGCTGTTGTATTCACTGCCTGGACTAAGTATATGGCAGAGGTAAAGCCCTGGAGGCTTGCCCTTCTGGCCAGCCGTGTATTCGGAGCTGATCCCTATGACAGGGATGAGAAGGAAAGAGCTCTCTACCTGTCAGATGAACTTCAGAGGTTCTTCAAAAAGCTCGGTCTTAAGACGACCTTGACGGAACTCGGCATCGGAGACGAGAGATTTGAACTCATGGCTGAGCATGCCACGGCAGGCGGAAGCGTGGGACATTATGTAAAGCTCGATAAGGAGAAGTTTATCGAGATCTTAAAGACAGCACTTTAATTTTGAAAGGAGATAACCAAAATGGCAAGGATCAAACTTGTAGAACAGAACGAAACAACAGGCGCAGAGAAGGAGCGCTACGACGAACTGGCAGGAAGAAATGCAGTTACCAACATGAAGAAAGGCCTTCTTAACGATGCAGCAACATATGATGCATTCATGGGCTGGTACACATCCTGGAACCGTCTCGTGGAAGTCATCGGCGAAAAGGATGCTATCCTTTATGCACATGCCATCTCCACAACAAACTCATGCCAGCTCTGCTCACTCTTCTTCATCAGTGACGTTAAGGGCCTCGGCCTTGATCCCAACAACCTCGTATATGATGAGAAGGAACAGGTCCTGGCTGAACTGGCACAGGCCATCGTAAAGGATCCCACATCAGTATCAGATGAGATCTTCGACAGACTGAGAAAGTTCTTTAACGATCAGGAGATCGTAGTCATCGTAGGATTTGCAGGACAGATGATCGCAACGAACAACTTCAACTCTGTCCTTAAGATCGATGTTGACCAGAGGCTTCTTCCCATCATCAATGAGTTCAAGCCCCAGACCTGGAGACAGGATATCAAATAAGATCATTAACCTCTTCACAATAGCAGCAAGACCCGCATCCCCCGGTGCGGGCCTTTCTTTCCGCACAAAAAACGCACAAATGCCATGTTTTATGTGGAAAATGTGCGGAAACACACAATATGCCACACAAAATGAAGATTTATGCGGAAATTGTGCGGAAGGGCAATGATCAGATATCGAAGACGATCATCTCGGGGTTATTGAAGAATCTTGGAAGCGGCGTGCTCTCCCGGGCAAGACCTCTGCTCACCATCATCCGGGAGCCGTTTGAAAGCTCATAGATCCCGTCCACATACTTAGGGAACAACCGCTGGTCAGGTGCCAGGACTCCCCTGCCTGTGAAAGGTATCATGATCTGGCCGCCGTGGGCATGCCCTGTAAGGATAAGATCGTAGTCATATTCCTCATATGCCTCCACCCTCTCGGGCCGGTGGGAAAGAAGGATCTTATAGTGTTCCGGGGAAGTGCCCTCCCAGGCCACCTCCAGCTGGGACTTCCACGAAGCTTCCGGCATATCGGTGGGATCATCGACGCCGCAGACATCTATGATCTTTCCATTGACCTCGATGGTGGAGCATTCACCTCTTAAGACGGTGATCCCAAGGCTCTCCGTATAGGCACACATCTCATCGACTCTTCCGCTCCAGTATTCGTGGTTGCCGGTGACATAAAAGCAGATATATCTGTCTGCGATCTGCTCTAAGAATTCTTTGGTGTTATCGTCAGAGAGCTTATCATCAAATATATCCCCCGACAGGAAGATGATATCAGGATCAGCCTTTTCAACCATCTTCATAAGAGAGCTCATATTTCTGCCGTAGTAGCAGGAGTGAAGATCTGTAATGAGGACGCATTTAACATCACCATCGGGAACGACTTCCAGCTCTGTAGTCCCGGGGATCCAGGATATGACCCAGCCCAGCACCAGCACAAATAATATGACGGCTAAGATCTTTCCCAGCCGTCCCGTTTTCTTATCTTTAGTAATCATCGTTTCTCTTCATACTGAATACGCTTAAAGGATCATTGGCATCAGACACTACATAAACAGCTCCGCCGTGTTTTCTGACCTTCTTTACAAGAAGAGCCTCCTGTCCGATCCTTCCTCTCATAAGTGATGAAGATACCTTATAGGCAAACTTCTGCTGGGACTCTGACCAGACTGATGCCTGGTTATCACCGTCCTCATTGTTTCCTGTGATATCGACGACAGTCACATCACAGACTTCGTAGTTGAGGGAAGGCAATATCATCCTTATGATACTGACAAAGAAGAAGATAAAGACCACTGCGAAGATGCCAATAAAGACCAGGGTAAAAGCGTCCGGTGTTCTGGTGAACATACTCCTCATCTGGAAGAACATCAGGGCGAAAAATCCGGCCACAATAATGAACATGGGGATCGCTACATACTTTCTGACCTTATCCTTTTTGATAAGGGCCTCAAGTTCAGCCTCTGTGGGATCCCTGAACTCAAACTCAGAAGGTCTTACCTTATATTCCTTATACTCTTTAAGATCCATATCAATATACTACCTTGTTTCTTCCCGTCTCTTTTGCCGTATAGAGATGCTCATCGGCAGCAGATACATTCTCCTCGATGGACATGGAGGGATCGAAGCGTCTTACGCCGAAGCTCAATGTACATCTGATGGTGGTGCCGTCTGCATCGATATCGGAATTCATGAGTGTCGTCCTGACGAGCTCAGCCTTTTCCACAGCCTCCATGAGATCGGTATCCCTCATGATCATGATGAACTCCTCACCGCCCCATCTGTAGGCACAGTCATTTTCGCCGCAGGCGGAATTGATAAGTCCGGCGGTAAATGCAAGGACATCGTCACCTGCATTGTGGCCATATGTATCGTTGACCCTCTTGAACTTGTCGATATCACAGATGAACATAGAGAGGGGCTTGTCCGTCTCTCCGGTGAGATACTTGTTGTACTTCTTGGAGAAGTCATAGTAGAAGCCCATACGGTTCTTGAGCTTTGTGAGCTTGTCGTGATGGGACTCCTCGAGGAATGTCTCGGACTCCAGGGCGATACCGCAGACGAGGGCTGCCAGGGAAAGCTTCCTTGCATCCTCCTTCTCGTCGAAGCCCTGATCCCCGTCCTTGTTGATGAGCTGGAAAGCTCCGATGAAATCACCGTTTATATCAGCAACGGGAAGGACAAGGATGGACTTGGTCACATAACCTGTCTTCTTATCTACTTCAGCGTTGAAATCAGGATCGTTATAGGGATCGTTGGTGACAACAACCTTCTTGAGCCTTAAGGACTTGCCTACAAGTCCGGTGGTGTCGGGAATGACGATCTTATCAACTCCTGTGGCGGATGTGGTCCAGAGCTGCTTATTCCTCTTATCCCACTTCCAGAAACTTGCACGGTCTGCACCGACTATCGTCTTTCCCAGTTCCGTCAGGTAACCGAACAGAAGTGCGTGGTCGTTTGTCTCCTTGGAGCACATGTCGGCATAGAGCCTGTCGGCAATATCATAGATCTCGTTTAAGACTGCGCCTGATCCATCCATTTGATCTTCTCCTTTTTCTTCCGATACCAGGGGTGCCAGTTTTGCGCCGGTATCCTTCATAACATCTTTAATAACCTTCTCGTCATCCAGGTGCATCAGATACACATGGACTCCCTTATCCGTTAACCGCTCTATAACAGAGATTATATCATGACAATACAGATGTACCTCCGTCTTATATGCAGACACCTCGGTATAGAGGTAGGATCCCTGATCCAGCCGCCCCGTGAAAGGCTCTAAAGTATTGGTGTCTCCCGTATATATCACTTTGTTTCCCGAAACCAGGAGCTCATATCCGAAGCACCTGCCCTCCAGCTGGGGAGCGTGGGAAGTGGGGATAGAGGAAACGAGCCAGGGCTTATTGAGTTCATCGGAGGATACCAGGTTAAACCAGGCACTCTCGCAGCCTTCGATCTTCTCGAAGAAGAACTGAAGTTCCTTCTTGAGCTCAGTTGAAGGTGCTACCACAGTTACGGGGACTTTCGTTATGAACCAGCCGTAATCTATGAGCATGGCAGTACCGCCCAGGTGGTCTCCATGGGTGTGAGTCAGAAGGATATAGATCCTCTCATAGGATGAAAGATCCATCTTCTTGAGCTTAAAGAAAGCCGTCATGGGGCAGTCGATAAGGATAAGTTCGGATCCTTCTTCAAAGAATGCACAGTTGTGCTCATCGGCAAATGCCGAACCTCTTCCAAGAAAACGAAGCATCTCAGATCTCCTCCAGTGATTCCAGGACCAGCACCTCGAAGCCGTCAGCCTTGCCCTTGAGCTTTACTGTATCACCCAGGGACCTGGTCTTTGCCAGATCGCCCAGCTTGTCAGCAACTGTCCTGCTTATATAAACGGTACCCTTGGGGGCATTCGCTTCAAGTCTCGCAGACGTATTTACCGTATCGCCGATGGCAGTATAGTCCATATGTCTTTCGGAACCCATGTTTCCAACGACGGCAGGTCCGTAGTGGACGCCGACGCCTACATTGAGCTCCTCACCGATCTCCTCCTTGAGAGCTGCGGAGAGTTCCGCCGCACCCTTTACGATATCCATGGCAGTCTTTGCTGCCAGATATACCGCATTCTCCTGAGGAAGAGGAGCTCCCCAGAATGCCATGGTACAGTCACCTACGAACTTATCCAGGGTTCCCTCGTTGTTTTCGACACAGTTACTGGTCATGGTGAGATAACGGTTCAGGATAAAGACGACCTCTTCCGGGGAAAGCCTCTCGGACATGGTGGTAAATCCCCTGATATCGACGAAGAGCACTGCGATATCTACATTGTTACCGCCCAGCTTCAGGCTGTCGGTACCTTCCTTCAAGATCTCGGAAACGATATTAGGTGCCACGTATCTCTCGAAGGTCCTGGTGACCTGCTGCCTCTCGACTGCAGCCCTGAAGTAATTGACTGCAACAGATACGACGAATAGGATAAATACTCCTACCGGTATCCAGAGAGCGTGGGCAACATATCCGTTCTCATAGAGAAGGTAGGATCCGAAAAGTCCCGCGCCGATAAAGAGGGCACAGAGGAATACGGAGAAGCGGAGCTTTCTGTTAAAGCAGATATAGAAGAAAGCCGCACATACGGCAAAAGTCGCGATAAGCTGCACAGGGGTGGGTATCTCGTCCCTGAAGTTTCCGTCCAGGAAGCACTGGCAGACATTTGCCTGGTACTCGATACCGTACATCTGCTCGTCCCTGGCGATAGGAGTAAAGTAGGAATCCTGAAGTCCCACGGTATATGGTCCGATAAAAACGATCTTCCCTGCGTAGAAGGAGGAAGGCACCTTGCCGGTGATAAGGTCGTTCAGGGATACGCCGTCATAAAATCCCCCGGGGCCTGCATAGAAGGGAACAAAGAACTGTCCCCTGGAATTCGTGGGTGGCGTTTCGATGGAAAGTCCCTGCTTTTCCATATAGATCTTTGCTGTCTGATATGCCATGGAATAGACCTGCTGACCCTCCTCAGGCTCAACATAGAGAAGGGCATGACGGAGGACTCCGTCCGTATCGTACATGGCATTTATATGTCCCAGAGTGGTTACGTTCTTAAGGGCGTCAAAGGGGTCCTCATAGTTAAGAATGGCATAGGAATCCGTGACCACGGTATCGCCCACGAAGGATCTCTTTGTACCGAAATCGGCAGTGGTAGCCACCACCACATCGAGTCCGGAACAGGCATCCACAAGGGCAGCATCGGCCTCTTCACTTGTCTCCCCTGCATAGAGGGTATCGATGGCCACTACAGCAGGGAGATTGTCGGGATCTGATGCCAGGACCTCCAGGGCTTCTGCCCATACTGAGCGGTCCCAGGTGTTATAAGGACCCAGCTCCTGGATATCCGTCTCATCTATACCGATGACAACTATATCTCCAGGCACGGCCTGGGGGGTCTGGAAGAGTGCATCCTGCACCCACATATCCGGACGCTTGAAAAGCCCTACGCCACAGAGAACTGTGACGATAAGGGCTCCTGCAAGTGCATAGATCAGATTTTTGTGTTTAACCCATGACCATGTAATCTTCATAGTAGGTTACCGAACTTCCGCCGGAAGTATATTTATAGGTAGTGGTTATCTTTAATCCGTTATCGATACTCTCCTCAGTTTCATATGTCTGGAGCTCTTTCCACTGGCCGTTAACATAGCCCAGGAATACCAAGGGTCCTGTTTCACCGGGAGCATGGTCCTCCGGCGGTGCTTCATTACCTCTGATTATGCATACGATATGATCATCATTACCATAAGTAAAGAATTCAAAATTATCCTCATCGCCCTCTTCAACAGGTAATCCAACTATTACATCATATTCCTCAAGAGGGATGGCGGCTACGATCTCACTGACCGTAGGAGGCTCTGTCGGGGTAGGCGCAGGCGAGACTGAAGGCACCGGTGTGGATGTAGGCCTTGGTGTAGTCGTAGGCTTCGGTGTAGATGTAGGAGCTACGGTACTTGTGGGTCCCGGAGTCGAAGCGGGAGCCGGAGTCGTTGTCACCCTGGGAGTAGGTGTAAGACCAGATCCGGAAGGCACGGGAGTCGTGGTCGATCTCGGCGTAGGTGTAGGATCTCCGTCGTCATCATCTCCGCCGCCTCCGGGTCTCGGAGTGGTGGTAGGAGTTACAGTTCCCGACGGTCTTGGTGTCACCGACACAGTGGGAGACGGTGGACCTGAAGTCTCTGAAGGATCAGATGTTCCGGATGTCTCACCGGGCTCTGTGGAACCTTCGGTCTCACTTTCCTCACTTGACTCGGATGTCTCAGTCTCCATGGTCTCGATCCTGCCCATGATTATGTCAGGATCCCAGCCTGTATATTCGCAGACCTTTTCCAGAAGGTCGGGGTCTTCCCTGAGCCTGTCCAGAACGAAGTCCGGGATGTCATACTCATCGATGATCTCCAGCTGGAACTCAACGGAACCCTCTGTCCTGTCATAGAAGAGATAGACCTTTACCAGCTGGCCGCCGCTTACGTCTGTCTCCTTCTCTTCTCCCGTTACGGGATTAATACCTGTTACATGGACTCTTCCGTCAGTTACCAGGATGCACTCTCTTCCGTCATCATCTACGAAGACATAACCGGAGGTGCCCCTGATACCAACGATCATGGTAGAGGTCTTGATGTCCATGGTCTCATCGGGCTCCAGGGGCTTCTGTACATCAAAGTAGAGTCCGCCCTGTGTGAGCTTCAGCTCGATCTGCTTTCTCTTCTTGGAGAATTCGGCTCTGGAGTTCTCATCCAGAGTGATTATCTTATCGTCATCAAGGCCTATGGATGCCAGGCTGGCAGATCCCGTATTGATGGCATCTCCGCTCTGGAACCTTGCATTTTCCATGATGGGCTTGCTGTTGCCGTTGCTGTCTTCGATATTGACTGTTCCTTCAACACGGAGAAGCCTCATGGTGGTGGCATAGTATCCGGAAGTTCCCAGGATGATGGCGACTATTATTCCCGCCAGGATCACGCCGGCGGAACTTCCGACGATTATCTTTTTCTTCTTAGTGAGCTTATCCCACTTTTCTCTGATCTTATTCATACAAAACACCCATTTCCTTTTCTGCCTTGCGGCACTGACTATATTATAGACTAAGCATATTTATTAAGAAAGGTTACGGCCATCTGTCCTCAGGCACCGGATAGAGAGATCTTTCTTCGCTGTTGTAGTAGTAATATCCGTGATCACACTCCATCTCTATCTGATGGCCCAGCTCCGGATCACCGTCGACCCAGTAATCTTCCATTCTGTAACAGGTATTTCCGTATATGTCAGTCGTGCGGGTCATACCTATCGTTACACCTGTTCCATCGCTGTTCGTGCCCAGGAAATCCACACTATTCGGATCACCTCCGGTAATAGAACCAACATTGGATATCGATCCATTTGTAAACTCAGGGTCACCATCGTAGACAGGTCCTGTATCCACAGGGGTGATGGTGGGCATGGGAGTCGTGCTCGGTGAAGGCGCCGGTGTCACTGTAACCACAGGTGTTACTGTAGGTGCAGGAGTACTGGTCACTGCCGGAGCAGCCGTAGGTACAGGTGTAGTGGTTACACCGGGCCTGGGGCTGGGAGTAGGCGTACCTGTAGTACCGGGCCTGGGAGTAGGTGACGGCGTAGTCGTCACGCCGGGGCCCTGTGTGGGTGCAGGTGTTCCTGTTACTCCGGGACGCGGGGTAGGCGTGGGATCGTTATCGTCGTCATCATCGTCTGTTCCGGGCCTTGGTGTCACAGTGGGAGTAACTGTTCCGGAAGGAGCAGCCGTGGGGGTCACTGTTCCGGAGGGAGAAGGTGTGGGAGTACCTGATACTTCAGGATCTGATGACTCTGAAGGTTCTCCGGATTCAGAGGCTTCAGTCTCCTCGACTTCCGTGATCTCCAGGATAGCCTGGGGATCCCAGTCGTTAAAGTCACATACCCTGTCCAGGAGCTCGGGATCTTCTGCGAGCCTGTCGATTATGAAGTCCGGGAGGTTCTCCTCGTCCACGTCCTCAAGGGTGAACATGATGGAATCCTCCTGCCTGTCGTTAAAGAGGTAGACCCTTACCATCTGGCCGCCGCTTACATATATCTCCTTGGTCTCGCCTGTTACGGGATTGGTGCCCACGATGTGGACCTTTCCGTCAGTAACCAGGATGCAGTCGTTACCGTTATTGTCTGCAGTCACATATCCGGAGGTTCCCCTGATACCAACGATCATGGTGGACGTCTTGATGTCCATGGTCTCATCGTCCTTCAGGGGCTCCTTGACGTTAAAGTAGAGGCCGCCGTCTGTAAGCTTCAGCTCTATCTGCTTGTTCTTCTTGTGAAATTCAGCTCTCGAATTCTCATCGAGGGTTATTATCTTGCTGTCATCCAGGGCAATGGATGCAAGGCTGGCGTCACCTGTGTTGATGGCATCGCCGCTCTGGAACCTGGAGTTTTCCATTATGGGTTTGCTGTTGCCGTTACTGTCCTCGATATTTACAGTACCTTCGACTCTCAGGAGCCTCATGGTGGTGGCGTAGTATCCGGAGGTCGAGAGAACGATCGCCAGGATGATACCGGCGAGGACCACACCTGCAGATGTTCCGCAGATGATCTTTTTCTTCTTCGTAAGTTTGTTCCACTTCTCTACAAGCTGTCTCATACTTACCCCCTGTACTGACTTACCCGTTCCCCTCGTATGGCTGTTGCTTGTATCGACTCTATTATCTTATAATATTCGCGATACACTTTTCTACTTTGATTTTCGAAAGGTCAGTCCATGAAAGAGAAATTCTACGTCGATATTGTAAGAATCGTTCTTACCATCCTCCTGGTTCCTTTATTATTTGTGTTTATCAGTTCTCTGATGGCCAAATCCACCATCTATAATCCCGCCTACTGGAGAAAGACCCTTCTTTCCACAGATGTGATCGATTACCTGGTGGATGACATCATGAACGACGAGGAGAACGAGAGCCTCTTCAGTGACCTTGATCTCGACAAGAAGGAGACTAAAGAGATGGTCTCCGCATATGTGGACATCTGCCTTGACGAGATCTTCGAAGTCCTCATCGACGGCGATACCAAGATGGACCGCGACAGGGTCGATGAATTCCTGGATGATTATTTCATCGGACCCCTGGAGGATCAGGGAATGACTGACATCGAGATCGAAGAGGAAAAGCAGGAGTTCTACGATACTATGGATGAGTCATTGTCCGAGATCGAAGACGACCTTGACGAAATGGGATACTATCAGGGAATAGACAAAGCCGTCCGTTACCTGAACATCTCCCTTATCGTGGAAGGTATCATCATCGCTGCCATGTGCATCGTCATGATATTCATGCATCAGATCAAGTTCCGCGCGATCCGGAATATCGGTATCGCAATTTCCGTATCCCAGCTGGGAAGTGCTTTCATCGTTACGCTGGCCTGGATCACTCTTGTGGCCGGTCAGAAGGCTGTAGAGTCTGACGCCGAAGAGGTCGTCATAGATCTGCTGACCCGTAACGTGGGGTATTTTGCCCTCATTCACGTTGGACTGGTGGTAGCCGGTATCATCATAGCGGTGATCTGCGGCAATCTTACCAGTCAGGTAAAGAAAAGAGATGAGGGTTTCGAACCCCTTGAGGAGATTTAACCTACCTGCTGCTCTGCGGCATCTGCCTTAGCGGAATAAGCGGAAAGGCCGGATGTCTCTGCAGCTGCTGTTGAAGCCTGTGTCTTTTCCATCTGCTCCATCAGCTTGTCGTTTCCTTCTGCTGACTCGCCCTTGACTGCTGCCTTGATGGCGCCGCCCATGAGCTTAGCCATGTCTACCTGTGCCTGAAGTTCTCTCTTCTCCTGCTTGTTCATACCGAAGCTGAACAGCGCGGATCTGTTGTCGTTTACTCCGAAGATAAAGTCGAAATGCTGTACTACGTTATCTGCATACTGTGTCTGCTTCTCGGATGTCCTGAGGCAGATCTTGATATCTCTTGTATTGTAGGGATATACATGTGCTCCCTTGTTCTTTGAATCACCGGAAAGGCTGTTCTTATTGCCGAAGAGCTTGATGATGACACCGTCCTCCTTGAAGGTCTCGGGCTTGCCCTGCTCTGTGGGCTTGTTCATCTCTGTATAGAGCTCATAGCTCTCAACCTCATCATATCTGATGACTTCGTGGTTGAGCTTTGTAACGCCGTGCTTCTTGTCGATGACTACCAGGAAACCGTGCTCATCATAGAAGACGATGCCCTGATCCTTCTTCATATTGAAATATGACTGTGCCTTTGAGTTTACGAGGATCTGCTGATAGATCTTCTCTCTCTTCTCCATAAAGTCGATATGACCCTGGACAGTCTCCTTATCCATCTCGGATACTCTGATAAAGCTGCTGCACTTTTTCTTACAGTCGCTGCATACATATTCCTTATTCTTGATCTTATCCCTGCTCATGGGGCCGCACTCTGCGCCACAGAGACAACATGTCTGCTTACCGAATAAATTACTGAAAAATCCCATTTTGAAAACCTCCCGCTTTCTGTTGATATACTGCAATTATATCGGCCCCGTTTTTGTGAGTAATCATACATAAGGATGATTTTTTACAAACTATTTCGAAATATCACGATTTTGACATCGAGACACAAAAATATCAATAATGTTGTTTTTCCGCTGAAAATATCGGATATAACCTTAATTCTTCATTAATTAATAATATAAAGATTGAATTATTCACGGCCCCCTTGATATTATTATCGAGGTTTTTAGGGACGGAGGTATCTTTGATTGGAAAGACTTAGTGTAAAGAAGCCATTTACAGTACTTGTAGCGGCTATAATCATTATCGCGATGGGCTTTGTATCGCTCACCCACCTTTCCATGGATCTTTTGCCTGAGATCGACCTTCCCTACCTTATCGTTATCACTGCATATCCCGGCGCCAGCCCCGAAAAGATAGAAGACACGGTAACGGTCCCCATCGAAAATACCCTGGGTACCATCAACGGCGTTAAGAACGTCTCCTCTTCAAGTTCCGACGACTACTCCGTAGTCCAGCTGGAATTCGAGGACGGCACTGACATGAATGCCGCCACCGTCCGTGTATCCGGTGCCCTTAACCAGCTGGAGTCCTCCCTTCCCGAAGGTACCATGACTCCCAACATCCTGGAGATCTCCCTGGATATGTTCGCCACCATGTATGTGGCCGTGGAGCGCGAAGGATATGATATCTATGAACTTACAGACTTCGTAAACTACGAGGTCATCCCCTATATATCCAGGCAGGACGGCGTTGCCAGTGTCACCACTGTAGGTCTTGTGGAAAAGAGCATCCAGGTGGAGCTCAACCAGGACAAGATCGACGATCTCAACGAGGACATCCTGGAGGAGACAAACGACGCCCTGGCAGATGCCCAGGATATGCTGGACGATGCAAATGAAGCCCTTGAAGAGGCCCAGACGGAACTTGATTCCGCCCAGGCAAGCTTCGGAGATACTTTTTCCTCCGCCCTCTTCTCCCAGTTGAACCTTCAGTCGGGAGATATGGCCGGTGATCTTAAGGACGGTATCGCCACACTGAGGGAAAGGCTTTCCGCCCTGAGCGACGGACTTGATTCCGCCAGCACAAGTACGGACGCATCCCTTTCCACAGCCCAGGAAAGAGTGGACAGCACCCTTGAGACATTAAACGCCGCCATCAAGCTCCAGACAGATGCCCAGGAGATCCTGGCAGCTGCACAGGAGAATGCGGACACCACCCAGACCAACCTCGATGCCAGCACCTTCGCCCATGATTCCGAAGAATACCTGGCTCTCCTTCAGGCTGTCACTGATGCCCAGACCGATCTGACACTGGCCCAGGAGACATACGACGCAGCCTCCGAAGAGGTCGCTTCCGCCCAGGCCGATTATGACGATGCAGTCGATGCCCTGACCCAGGCTTCCATGGAGGGTCTTGGCCTTACTCCTGAGCAGGCAGCACTTCTCATCGCAGATATAAACGATCTTAATGACGATCTTGATGACGCCTCCGACAACATCAACGGAGATTCCGTCACGGATCTTGTCACCACCACCACAGATCTTGCCAGCCTTCTTACCAGGGCATCACTGATCATCTCCCAGATAAGGGCAGCTGATCCCCTGGGATCCATGGCAGATTCCCTGGATAATGCCGATGCCTCCCTGGCAGGAATGAACGAGATGGTGGACTCCATCCCCGCCATGCTCACGGGACTTCAGACCATGACATCAGGTCTCACACAGGCACAGCTCGATGCTGCAGTAGGATTCTCCACAGCAGCCATCCAGCTCTCTGACGCCCAGACCCAGCTGGATGCTGCTCAGGCCCAGTATGACGCCGCCCGGGAAGAAGCCCTCAAGAATGCGAACGTGGATGACTTCATAACTCCCCAGACACTTTCACAGCTCATATATGCCCAGAACTTCTCCATGCCCATCGGTTATATCGATGATCAGGATGATAACTCCTGGCTCCTCAGGGTAGGAGACGAGTTCGGAAGTGAAGAGGATATCGCATCCTCCCTTCTTATGGACAATGACATAATCGGAACAGTAAGGCTTGAGGATATCGCCGACATCACCATCATCGACAATGCCGATGACAGCTATACGAAGCTCAACGGATCCGACGGCATCATCCTCTGCGTCTACAAGTCCTCCAGCGCCGGAACCAATGATGTATCAAAGCTCTGTAACAAGGCTTTCGAGACCCTTTCCGAGGAATATCCCGGAATGCACACCATCAACCTGGTGGACCAGGGTATCTATATCAACATGATCGTGGAAAGCGTTTTCCAGAGCATCATCATCGGTGCCCTTCTGGCCATCGTCATCCTGGCTCTCTTCCTTAAGGATGTAAAGCCCACCATCGTAGTTGCCATCTCCATTCCCCTGTCAGTCCTCCTGGCCATAGTGCTCATGTACTTCACGGGTCTTGAGCTCAACATGATGACCCTGTCGGGACTTGCCCTGGGTATAGGAATGCTGGTGGATAACTCCGTCGTTGTTATGGAAAATATCTTCAGGCTCAGGGGCAAGGGACTTCCCGCACCCAGAGCCGCAGTACAGGGCGCAAAGCAGGTAAGAGGATCCATCATCGCATCCACCCTTACCACGGTGTGCGTATTCTTCCCTGCTGTTTTCGCTTCAGGAACGGTCAAGTCGCTCCTCTACCCCCTGGCCCTCTCTGTAGGCTACTGTCTCGTGGCCTCCCTTGTTATCGCCATGTCCGTAGTCCCGGCTTCCTGTTCCACCATAATGAAGAACACAGTACCCAAGGAGCACAAGCTCTTTGACAGGATGCTGGAAGGTTACGGAAAGACACTTTCCTGGTGTCTGAGGTTCAAGGTGGTGCCTCTTGTCATCGCCGTTTCCCTTCTGGCCTTCTCGGTATATGAAGTCCTGCGCATGGGTATCGTATATATCCCTGAGATGACTACTAACGAACTTAATATCACCATCGTCACCCCTGAGGAGATGACCCGCGAGGAGTCCTATCTCAAGGTGGACGAGATCATGGACGACATCCTTTCCGTAAAGGGCATCGAGGACATCGGTGTCATGGATTCCGGAAGTACATCAAGCTTCCTTATGGCGGGTACCTCCGACGGATCCTACGGAACATATATCTGCTATGCAGTAGCTGACGAGAAGTCCTCCGCAGAGGATATCGCGGAGATCGGTGCGGCCATCGAAAAGGCCACCGCCGATTCAGGCTGTGAGGTAACCGTCGAGGCGGGATCCATGGGATCCATGTCCTCCATGATGGGATCCTCCGGAGTCTCCGTACAGATCTTCGGTAACAACTACGACGAACTGGAGAGGATCAGCGGTGACATCAGGGCCATCATGGAAGACCAGGAAGGCCTCACTGAGGTCCATGATTCCTTCGGCGAAGGAGATCCCACCCTCCAGGTCATCGTCGACCGCGACGAGGCCATGAGATACGGCCTTACCGTTGCCCAGATCTATGCGGGGATCGCAGGCCATACATCCACATCCGTCACCGCCACCACCGTGACCATCGATGGAACTGAGATGAAGGTCAATATCGTGGACAATACAGATACCATCACAAAAGAAGACCTTATGGATATAGAGTTCGAGGAAGTGGATATGACCGGAGGCGCCTCAGGTTCCGCCGACTATTCCGATATGGCCTCAGCATTTGAGGATATGACGGAAGAGGACGAAGAGACATCTGAGGAGAACGAAGAAGCCGAAGAGCCTGAGGAAGAGGAGGAAGAGAAGGTTACTACCCACACCCTCTCCGAGTTCGCTGAGGTCATCGAGACCACATCCTCCTCATCCATATCCAGAGAGAACCTGACAAGATATGTAACCGTATCCGCATCTGTAGAAGACGGATATAATGCGACCCTTATCTCAAGAGAACTGGAGCCCAAGCTGGATGATTACCAGGAAACACTTGAAAAGGGCTATTCCGTGGAGATATCAGGTGAATCCACGGAAGTAATGGAGATGGTGGTACAGATGCTGGAGATGGCAGCCCTTGCCCTTCTGTTCATCTACCTTATCATGGTAGCGCAGTTCCAGAGCCTCCTGTCTCCCCTTATCATCCTGTTCACCATCCCCCTGGCCTTTACGGGAGGTCTCATAGGACTTCTTATCACGGGCATCCCCCTGTCCATGCTCTCCCTTCTGGGCTTTGTCGTCCTGATGGGTACCGTCGTTAATAACGGTATCGTTTTCGTTGACTATGCAAACCAGCTCCGTATCGGCGGACTTGAAAGAAGAGAGGCCCTTGTGGCCACAGGCATCACCAGGATGAGGCCTATCCTTATGACGGCACTTACCACTATCCTGGCCATGTCCATGATGATCTTCGGAAACGGCATGTCTGCCCAGCTGGGCCGCGGTATGGCTGTGGTCATCTCTGCCGGACTTCTCTACGCCACATTCATGACGCTCTTCATCGTTCCTGTCATGTACGATATATTGTTCAAGAAGCAGCCCCTCAATGTCGATGTAGGCTCCGATCTGGACGAAGCCATCGACGATGCGGCAGATTACCTGCTTTCACATGGAAAAGCATGATAATTATGGTTACTTTTACCATACAGCCTCCCGTTTATGCGGTGTTACAATAACATCGCCTGAAGAAAGAAGGGATCAGACAAATGGCAACGACTAATGAAGATTATCTGAAAGCCAGGAAACTGGGAAATAAAGAATATCAGAAGGCCTTGAGCGAAGGCCGTTATCCTTATCTGCCTGCTCTCGACTATATGCTGGGAAGCAGGACCACAATGATCGAGGAATCCCTGGGAACCAGGGAGATCCCCCTGTATCTTGTAGTAGGTACGGAGACCAAGGGACGTCAGGATGCTTTTGCCAGAAACTTCATGCCCCTTTTAGGTCCGGATACAGAATTCGCCATCAAGTGGATGAACCTTATGAACTACCAGACAGAGCATGGTATCGACAATGCCATCAAGGTAACGGAGTTCATGGGAAAGTTCTACGTGGGAGAGGGCAACAAGAGGGTATCTGTCCTCAAGTTCCTCGAGCAGCCCACCATCCTCGCCGATGTCACAAGGGTACTTCCTCCCAAGTCCGACGACCTGGAGGTCACCATCTACTACGAATTCCTGAAGTTCTACAAGTGTACCGCTATATACGACATAACATTCACCGAGAGCGGCTGCTACGACAGGCTGGCAGAAGCCATGGGCAAAGACCTTGAGTCACCCTGGGATGAAGATACCATCATGGACCTTAAGTCCGCATTCTATAACTTCACCCTGGCATATCTGGCAGGCGGCGGAAAGACGCTGTCCATCACAGTGGGCGACGCTTTCCTCATCTATATCGGTATATACAAATATGAGAGCCTTATAAACACCCCCTCCGACGAGATCAAGAAGAACCTTGCTCCCATCTGGCAGGAGATCAGGATCAAGGCCAACGGTGACCAGATCGCCTTCTCCGAGGAGCCCCAGCTCCAGAAGAAGAATGCCATCCCCATCATCGACACTCTCATAAAGAAGCCCTCCTACAGCGAAAAGAACCCCCTTAAGGTGCTGTTCCTCTACGAGGGAACCTCCAGCAGATCAAGATGGGTCAACGGTCACGAGGAAGGACGTAAGGCCCTGGAGGAAGCATTCCCCGGCATCGTTAAGACCATGACCTGTGAGTGCAGCGTGGAGGAGGATGAGTTCAATGAGGCCATCGAGGCAGCCGCTGAAGACGGTGCAGATCTTATCATCACCACCAGCCCGGTCCAGATGGAACCGGCTCTCAGTGCCGCCGTAAGGCATCCCAACATCAAGTTCCTCAACTGTTCTGTACATCTGTCCCACGGCGCCGTAAGGACCTACTACGGAAGGATGTACGAGGCCAAGTTCGTCCTTGGCGTAATCGCTGCCACCCTGGCAAAGGATCACAGGATCGGATATGTCTCCACATATCCCATCTGCGGAAATATCGCCAATATCAATGCCTTTGCCATCGGAGCACAGATGATCGACCCGGAGGCAAAGATCTACCTCACCTGGTCCTGCCTCAAGGAAGGATACTGGAGAGAATATATCAAGGATAACAACCTGAAGCTGGTATCGGGACCCGACCTCATCAAGCCCCAGGACAGGAGCGACAACGAGTATGGTCTCTACTCCATAGATGACAACGGAGAGATAACCAACCTGGCCTTCCCTGTCTGGAACTGGGGTAAGTACTACGAGCTCATAGTCCAGACCATCCTGAACAATGCATGGGATGCTGAGACAGCCACCGGTGACGGAGACGTTAAGGATAAGGCAGTCAACTACTGGTGGGGAATGACATCGGGAGTTATCGACGTATATAGATGTGACACCATCCCCTATTCCACCAACAAGATGGCATCGGCCATAAGAAAGACGATAACGGCAGATATCTGTAACCCCTTCGACGGGGAACTGAGATCCCAGGACGGCATCATAAAGGATGCCATGAGCCCCAGGCTCTCCAACGAGGAGATCATCAATATGAACTGGCTCAATGACAATGTCATCGGATCCATCCCCACCTTCGAGGAGCTCACCGAGAATGCACAGAAGACAGTCAAGGCCAACGGAATGCCCATCGTCGCGAGAGGAGATCCAGCAGCAACATGAAGATCTTAGTAGTCGCTGACATCGAAGACAGACTCCTCTACGACTTCTTCCGGAAAGACCGGGTCGAAGGCGTTGAGCTCATCGTCTCCTGCGGTGATCTTAAACCCGACTACTTGGATTTTCTAATGACCATGATCGGCGCCCCCATGATCTACATCATGGGCAACCACGATGACGGCCTTATAAAGAACCCTCCCCTGGGCGGCATCTGCATCGAGGACAAGATATATAAGTTCAAAGGCTACAATTTTGCCGGCCTGGGCGGATGCCTGAGATATAACAACAGGGTAAAGAATATGTACTCCCCCTTCGACATGAACTACCGTGCCACAAAGCTGGCCATGAAGTCGGTTGTCAGGGGCGGCATCGACATCCTGGTAACCCATGCTCCCGCCAAGGGATATGGAGACCTGGAGGATCTTCCTCACAGGGGATTTGAGGCATTTAACAAGCTGATGGATATCACAAAGCCCAAGTATATGGTCCACGGCCATGTCCATAAGAACTATGCCATGAACGTAAAGACCGAGACGGTCCACGAGAGCGGCACCATCATCGTAAATGCCTACGGATATCAGATAATCGATCTCCCGGATAAATAAGTATCAAAAAAGTACGTTTTGGCACCCCTGAAACGTACTTTTCGCGTACTTTTCGAAAAAGTATCAAAAAAGTACGTTCCGGCACCTCCGAAACGTACTTTTAACGTACTTTTTAAAGATCAATAGAATTCACCGATGGTATTATTCAGTGTTGCCCTGAAAGGAGCTGCCGCCAGGCCTGTATCGGTTATGAGATTTGCCATACCGTAGCTGAAGAAGGCATATCTGACTCCATAGGCCATCTCCACCTCCCTGCAGTTGATAAGGACTGTCTTTCCATCGAAATCCACCACAGCCGTAGCGGGATGGAACTCGCCCTTTTCATCCTGGATCTCAAATCCGGAATCATCGCAGGAGAATTCACTTACCAGGTTAAGGTGGGTAAAGTCTCCTCCGAAGGTAACTTCTACTCCGTCTCCCCTTCTTATGTCGACTACGAAGGGAGCAACGGCGGGAAGATCATCTTTTCCGTATATGAATCTAAGTGCCAGGTGGGCAAGTCTCTCACCGGGGGTCTTCTTGTCGCAGGGGTGGATATTGTCGAACTCACCACAGTCTGCCAGAACTGCCATATATGTGTTGGGAACAGTCCTTGCCACCAGGTGCTGCTGGGCACGGAGCTTAGGCCACTTAAGGTCGTCGTATCCCATGAACTTTCTGTCCCTTGTGATATACATGGGAAGCTGGCAGAAGATAAAGGGCATGTCATCATTACAGAACATATCCCTCCACTCCTCGATAAGGGTCCTGAATACAACTGCGTACTCATCAGCGTGATCATCTGCATCAGTCTCGCCCTGATAGAAGATAACGCCCTTTACACTATAGGGAACGATCCTTAAGACCATGGTATCGAAAAGAGCACCCGGGCGTCTGTCGGAAAGATAGCCGCAGGGAGGCGGCCAGGCACCGGAACCTATCTCTTTTTCCGCATCTCCGTAGGTCATGTAAGGATTCTTCTTAAGAAGTCTGTTAAGCCTTACGATATGGGCATCGTTCTCGGCGTCGTACTCCTTTTTCATCTCAAGATATTCTTCTTCGGAGAAACGGCTGGCCTGCCTGCTAAACTCCGTGATATATCGCTTGCCTTCCTTAGTCTTCATAAGGGAATCGATGCTCTGCCAGCAGGCCACATTAGTGCCTCCCAGATAGCATCCGATGATGCCGATATGAAGATCTTCCTCAGTATCCTTAAGAACTTCCAGGACTCTCTTTGCAAAGTAGAAAGCTACGGCGCTCATATCACCGCAGGTATCTTTATTTATCACATCCCAGTGGGATGCTTCTTCAGCCTCTGCCTGTTCCTCGTTATAGTTACCGAAGGCGGGAATGTTATAGAAGTGGATATTTGTATCGGGACATCTGGGAACGATCATGCTGGCGAATTCGCTTCTTATAAGAGGATATTCCATATTGCTCTGACCGCCGGCGATCCAGACTTCTCCGATGTAGACATTTCCGATAGTAACTTCCGGCTCCCTGGTAGCTTTTACAACAAGGCTGTAGGGGCCACCCTTAGGCATGGGAGGAAGTTCCACCAGGAAAGATCCGTTGGTGTAGATGTCCTTTGTCTCTCCTTTGGAAACCACATTTCCGTCACTATCAATCAGCGAACAGCGGACGATCTTGGACTTTGTCTTTTTCGTCTCACCGAATATCCTTATATCCTGATTTCTCTGGAAGACCATGTTGTCTTTAAATATACCGTTAAGCTTCATAGTCGTATTTCCCTTTCCAGCAATCTTAGAAGTACTTCCAATACTGCTGCGCCTACCGGATCACACGATCCGGTATAACGCAGTCAAACCTCATCCCCCCAAGGATGTCGGCCTTAAAATACGGCTCTGATAAAGAGAACGGCGGACGCTGCATCGCCGTTGATCCTGACGCTTCCGTCAGCTATTGCGTCGTAGATGTCCTTCTTTCCGTTTAATATATCGGCAAATACCTGCGCGGATGAGTCGATATAGAAAGATGCATCATTATATTCGTAAGGCGCCACTTCGGCATTTCTGTCCTCGACCCTGACATAGAGAGGAGATCTCTCGTCGATGGTTATCTGGGTCGCAACAAAGTTATCGGAAAAAGACGCCTTTGTTACCTTGTCCTTAACACCTTTGTAGATGCTCGCAAAATCAGTAGTTACCATATCAGTCACCTCTGTTTTTCGGAAAGCTCTATAGAACTTATTATACCATCCCGGATGCACGCCACTCAAGGTAATCGTCGTACTCCATCCGCTTGTCGATGATACCTTCAGGCACGATCTCTATGATCCTGTTTGCCACCGTATTTACCAGTTCGCGGTCGTGGGAATAGAAAAGGATCGATCCGGGGAACTTCTTGATGCCTTCATTGAGCGCTGTGATCGCCTCCAGATCAAGATGGTTCGTGGGATCGTCAAAGATAAGGACGTTGGCATTGACCAGCATCTGCCTTGAGAGCATACATCTCACCTTTTCTCCTCCCGAAAGGACAGAGGCCTTTTTGAGAGCCTCCTCTCCTGAGAAGAGCATCCTTCCCAGAAATCCTCTTACATAGCTCTCGTTCTGATCCTTGGAATACTGTCTAAGCCAGTCGACCAGGGTAAGGTCACAGTCATCGAAAAACTCCGAATTATCCTTGGGAAGATAGGATCTGGAAGTGGTAACACCCCACTTGACCTCCCCCTTATATTCCTCCTCGGGGCATACACCCGCCAGGATGTCGAGGAGCTGCGTAATAGCCACCTCGTCCTTACTTACTATACCGATACGGTCTCCCTTTTCCATGGTGAAGGAGATATCGTTCAGTGTCTGTCTCCTTCCCTTTTCCGCTGTAAGATTCCTTACGAAAAGGACATCGTTTCCGATCTCCCTCTCCTGGGTAAAGGAGATAAAGGGATATCTTCTGGAGGACTGGGTGACCTCGGGAAGCTCCAGATTCTCAAGGAGCTTCTTTCTGCTGGTGGCCTGCTTTGACTTACTGGCATTGGCGGAGAATCTTGCGATGAACTCCTGAAGCTCCTTTCTTCTTGCCTCGATCTTCTTGGTCTGGTCCTTGAGCTGCCTGAGGGACAGCTGTGTATACTCATACCAGAAATCGTAGTTGCCCTGGAAGAGGGTTACCTTGCTGAAGTCTATATCCACGATATGGGTGCATACCTTGTTGAGGAAATGTCTGTCGTGGGAGACAACGAGAACGCAGTTCTCATATTCCATGAGATAGTTCTCCAGCCAGCGGCAGCTGTTGAGATCCAGGTGGTTGGTGGGCTCGTCGAGAAGAAGGTAGTCGGGATTTCCGAAAAGAGCCTGTGCCAGCAGCACCTTCACCTTCTGGCCACCCGTGAGGTCCTTCATGGGACGCTCATAGAACTCTGATCCCAGTCCCAGGCCCTGAAGGAGCATCTCGGCATTTGCTTCGGCAGACCATCCGTCAAGCTCGGCAAACTCGCCCTCCAGCTCTCCCAGGAGGATGCCGTCCTCATCGTTGAAGTCTGTCTTGGCGTAGAGCCTTTCCTTTTCGCACATGATCTCATAGAGCCTTTTGTGGCCCATGATGACAGTCTGTCTTACGTTATACTCGTCATACTTGAAGTGGTCCTGCTCAAGGACTGCAAGACGCTCGTTCTTGGGGATGTTTACAAATCCCTTCTGGGGCTCGATCTCTCCTGAGATTATCTTCAGGAAAGTGGACTTTCCTGCTCCGTTTGCTCCGATTATGCCGTAACAATATCCCTTATTGAACTGGATATTTACGCCCTCGAAGAGTTTACGGGCGCCAAAACGGAGCCCTACGTTTGATACATCGATCATTTAGCTGTTTCTCCTTCACTGCCGGCTCTGTTCATGGAAGCACCCTCTATCCTGATGATCCAGTATGTAGGAACGATCTTGGACACGAGGTGCAGAAGTTTCTGTGAGATCCCGTAGACGAACATATGCCTTCCTGCCCTTGAGGCGCGGAGGGATGCTGCTGCCAGTCTGTAGGGATCGGCCGACACATATTTTCTGAAACCGGTGAACTCACCGGACTTTCCGTCTGTTGCGACTTGCTGGAACTCTGTCCTGACGGGCCCGGGACAGACGGTGGTGACTGCTATGCCCCGGGGGCGGAGTTCCATATCCAAAGCCCTGGAAAAAGAGACCACATAGGCTTTGGAAGCGGCATATGATGCAAACCCCGGCTGGGGAAGAAATGCCGCAGATGAAGCGATATTTATGATCCTGGGCCCGTTCTTCCTGGTGAAGGGCTCAGACTTTGAGACCATATACGGAAGGCAGATCCTGGTGAGGACGGACAGGCTCGTACAGTTTACATCGAGAGTGTCCTTAAGGTCCGAAGCGGGTCTGTCCGCTACGGCTCCTTTCTTTCCCAGGCCTGCGCAGTTGATAAGAAGTCCTATCTGCGGATCCTCCCGGGAGAGAAGATCCGATATTACATCAACAGAAGACGACAGGTCACAGGGGACAACCCTGATCCTGTCGTCTGAAAGTCTTTCCTTAAGATCCTGAAGCCTGGACTCACGTCTTGCGACTATCCAGATCTCGTCTATGGGTCCCATACCGTATATGCCCTTATCTTCGGACACATACTTTACAAAGGATTCGCCGATACCGGAGGATGCTCCGGTTATAAGGGCAATGTTAGCTCTCTTCTCCAATTCCGGATCTTACCTCTTAAACCTTCCGAACAGTCCACCAAGGGCGCCCCTGGGAGGTTCGTTGTTATCAGAAGCAGAAGGCTGCTGGGAAGCATCGTTATGCTTGAAAGGGTCGATCTCGGGCTTCATCTTCTCAGCAGGGATGGGAGCCAGAGGTGTGAATGTCTTCTTTACCGGGATAGGTGCCTCCTCGAGACTGGGAGCTGCAAGGGCAGCTGTAAGGCTGATCTTCTCAGGCTCGGAAGCATTCTCGGAAGAAGCCTCGGCGGGCATCTCCTGCTGGGCATTTACGGCAGCTGCATGATTGACTGATGCGCTGGCAGGTCTCTTGATGGGAGCCTTAAGTCCGTTGGGAGCAAGATCCTCCTTGGCTGCCAGAGGCTTGAAGGGAGACTCCTCTTTCTTAATGGGCATAACGCCGTTGAAGATACCAACTGTAGGTACGTGGTTGGAGGGTGCAGCGGGAGCTGCAGGTGCCTCTTCCTCTACTTCCCCGGCAGGTTCCTCAAAGGGAGATCCGTTATGAGGTCTCTTGACGGGAGCCTTATGGGTAGGCTTGAAAGGGTTGGCCCTTTCGGGTTCCTTCTTATCTACCACCGGAGGTACGAATCCCGTTGCGATGGCGGGAGCGAACTCCTGGTTCTCCAGCTGCTTTCTGAATGTAACTGCTGCAGCTGTGCTGGGCTCTCCTCTGTCGAAGACGATCTCATCTGCAGATCTGCAGCCTGAAAGGGGTTCCTCACGGACCTTGTTCTCCAGGGAAGCACCTGTGGGATCTATGGGTGTGGAAGGTGTAGCGATCCTCTTATCTGAGGGTGCGGAAGCCTTTCCTACACGCATGGGGGATCTTGTGGGAGCTGCGGGCTCAGCTGTCTTTGCGGGTGCAGGGGCAGCGGCCTTGGGAGCCTCAGGCGCCTTGGCAGGTGAAGAAGCTCTGGGGGTGGAGAAAGGACTGGGTGATGCGGGAGATTCCTTACGTGCAAAAGGTGAAGGGCGCTCCTCGGGTGCATCTTCGGTCTCCTTGGGTTTAAAGGGAGAAGGTGATCCCGTATTCTTCTTTGCAAAAGGTGACTTCGGCGAAGGTGTAACGGGAGCAGCTGCAGGTGCAGCGAAAGGTGAAGGTGAAGAAGGTGCCGGCTCTACTGAAGGTACGGCAGAAGCGGGGCGGTTAAAGGGTGATCCGGCAGATGCCTGGATACCTGAAGCCTGACCTGCTGTCTGTGTCTTCTCCTCAGCTCCTGCAGCCATTGCTACAGTCCTGTTGGCCGACATGCTCTTAGGTCTCTTGATGGGGGGCTTGGGAGCAGGTCCTGATGTCTTGATCACAGGATTTTCAGCTGCCATCTTATCAGGACCGGTCTTCTCTTTGGGTTCTGTCATCTTTTCCTCTTCCTCTGCAGCAGCGGCCATGGCTACGGCTCTGTTGGAAGAAAGAGACTTGGGTCTCTTTATGGGAGCCTTAAGACCGGGAGCGGCAGATGTTGTTTTATTGGAAGCAGCCTTCTCGGCAGCTTTCTTTTTGGCAAGTTCTGCAAGCTCAGCTGCAGACTTGTTACCTACTGTGGCAGCTCCCTTGGGAGCAGCGGGCTTTTCCTGCTTTACAGGAGCAGCCTGGGTATTCTTCTCTCCTGCCTCAGCAGCTGCTGCCGCCATGGCAACGCTCTTATTGGAGGACAGGTTCTTGGGTCTCTTTATAGGGGCCTTCGGGCCGGGAGCAGCAGGTGCAGCAGATGTTGCAGGTGCGGCAGGTGCCGGGGCCTTGGCTGCATTGGAAGAAGCAGCGGCTGCGGCTTTCTCAGCTGCGATAGCCTCCGCTTTTGCAGATGCTGCGGCCTTTTCGGCAGCGATGGCTTCTGCTCTTGCGGCAGCAGCCTTCTCCTCAGCCTTGATCCTGGCCATCTCAGCCATCTCGGCAGCTGTCTTATTTCCTACAGTTGCATTGCCCTTAGGTGCAGCAGAAGTTGTCTTGGAAGGTACAGCCGGCTTAGCTGAAGGTGCAGCTGACTTGGCAGGAGCAGTCGATGTTCTCTTTACCGGAGCCTTAAGTCCGCTGTAGGAAGGCGTTCCGGAAGAAGGAGCCTTCATCTCCTTATCAGCAGCCCTGGCTGCAGGTGTATTGGAATACATGGGTCTTATGGACGCAGTATTTGATTTCTTGAGATAACCGTTTACCACTTCAGGTCCGTCGGACTGTGGTATAGGTGTTCCCTTGGAGGGACGGATCTTCTCGGCGACTGTTCCTATGATGCCGCCGGGGATAAAGTAATATGCGATGTCCTTGCCGGACATATTATCCTTCTTGAGCTGGCGGTATCTGTAGACGCATACTCCAAGAAGTGCCAGTACGATAAGGATCCACCAGGGGAAGTGGAACTTTCCGTCATCTCCCGTAGGCTTCAGCATTCCAGAAGCCTTGGGATAGTGGGTAGGTGTGGGAGTTGCGGTTACTTCAGAACCGTCCTCAGCGATAACGATGATGGGCTCTTCAGTCTCTGAAGTCTCAACCGCATCAGTTGTCCCGGAGGTCTCTGATGTTTCAGATGTCTCTGACGTTTCAGATGTAGCAGATGTCTGTGTGGTCTCTACTGCATCCTCGTCATCGTCATCATCATCCTCATCATCGTCGTCATCATCATCCACCGATGCGGGAACGGGAGTATTTGTAGCACCCGCAGCCGTAGTAGGCTTAGGTGTATTTGTTGCCACAGGCTTAGGTGTGGGAGTATTTGTATTTGCGGGCTTAGGTGTGGGAGTGTTTGTATTTGCGGGCTTAGGCGTAGGAGTATTCGTGGGAGTGGGATCTGGTTCATCAGAGGATATATCCCTTACGGATGCTGAAAAGTCTCCGCTATTCCACGTCCCTTTTACACTGATACCGAATTCTCCGTTGGGATCTGATCCATATCCGGTGGAAGTGACAACAATCTCATTGCCATCTCCTGTGAGCTCACATTCGACACCCCAGGAACCGGCGATCCAGCAGTCAGGAGAACAATCGATCTTAAAAGAGACTGTAGTACCTTCGCTGTATCCTGAAACCGAGATCTGGATATTTGCTCCATCACCCCACTGATCCACCGTGACAGAGACACTGCCATCAGCTCTTGCCTCCGGAGCATGATAAAAGCTCATTACGGAAAAACAAACAACAACGCTGACAAAGAATGTCAACGCCCTAACCCAACGCGAATCAGAACTGATACGACTCACTTCTTCTGTACCCCCAATAAGGAACAGCCTCCCCAGACTGTTCACAGTTTGTTAACATATTCATTATACAAGGCTGGGAAACAAATTTCACCATTATTTTATTAATAATATGAATAATGTCTGTTAACCGGCATAAAAAGAACTACACATTTCTGCAAAAGTTGCTCACTTTTTGACGAAAATGTGTAGTTCTCCATAATTTCCGCAAAAAACGTCATTTGCCGGAACCAATTTTTATTTTTATGTTGTCCTAAACTAGTGTCCCGGTTAGGACACCGTTTTAGGTCATTTTCATCCAAAAAGTGGGAATATTGTCCTAATTAGTGTCCTGGTTAGGACACTAGTTTGGGTCAATTTCAGCCAAAAAAGAGGAATATTGTCCTAATTACTGTCCTGGTTAGGACACTAGTTTAGGTCAATCTTTAGATTTCTTTCTCTTTTTGACGATCACAAGGGCGCCGAGGCCTGCGAGAGCTACGCCGAATACGCAGATGATGACGATGGCTGCAGTCTTAAGCATCTTGTTCATGGCTGTGGGATCTTTCCCCTCAGGAGCATTTAAGGACCCTTCCAGTCCTTCGGTCTCAGATACTGCTGTCTCATCAGTTACTGCTGTTGTAGCTGATGCTGATGTCTCGCTCTCATCAGTCTCTTCTGTTACGTCAGTCTCCTCTGTAGCAAGCCTGGGAGTTACGGATCCTGAGATCTCGGAAAGGGAGATACCGTTTTCGCCCAGAGGGACCTCATGGTCCAGGCCGATGAACTGTCCGTCGTCAGTCTGCCACAGTACTTCCTCCACGAATTCGTACTTGTCGGTATCCCAGGTGGTGAAGTCGTCCAGAACAAGTCCGCCGGTATCTCCGGAGTTGGCATTAAAGCACCAGAATGTGTGGTTCAGGTGGTACTCAGCGATAAGCTGGCGCATATATTCCATCCATGTAAGGTTATCACCCTCCATGAAGCCTCCCCACTCACCGATGAGAAGGGGTGCGATCTCCTGATCGTCGATATAGAGCCATGCGTCGTACCAGTAGTCGTCCATAAGGGAGTCGTAGGTAAAGCCGCCCTCGAACCAGGGCTGTGCATAGACTGCAGGGCCATAATCGTGGGGTGAATATACCACCTGGGCATTTCTCTCAGGGGATCCGAAATCGATGGGATAGTCTGCCACGGCGCGCAGGTTTCCGCCCCACCAGGAATTGTAGTAATCGTCGTCGTTGGTGGACGTGAAGTTATTGTTCACGGGATCTATGGGATAGATCTGGATGCCTTCGATGACTATAAGAGCATTGGGATTGGCGTCCAGGATTATGTTTCCTGCCGTCTCAGCCACATATTTCCAGTTATTGTCGTCCTCAGAGTCGTTCCAGATGGCATGGTCCGTCTCGGAAGCCTTTCCGTGGGGTTCGTTCTTAAGGTCGTAGGCAATGATGGTATCGTTGTCCTTATACCTCTCTGCCACCCACTCAAGGGCATCGTAGTAGTCGTCCGCGGAAATATTGGAGGTGTACCACAAAGGTGCGTTATGACCTGCTGCATCCGTCTCGGCAGAGTGGATATCCAGCATGATCTTGATGCCGTTGACCTCACAGATATCAAGGACATATTCCCAGATCTCCAGGCTGTTCATGCCCTCCAGGTCAGGGTTATAGGCGTGGTTATAGTTGGCATCCGGATATTCTCCGTTGCTCCACTGAAGGAGGAGCTCGGCGGAGATGGGTACCCTGATAAGGTTAAAGCCATGGTCCGCGATGGACTCGAGAGTGGACTTGAGGTTACAGTTCCATACACCGTCGAAAAGGTTTGTTCCCGTGTTATAGCCGAACCATGAAAGGCCCGTGAGCCATACTTCCGTGCCGTTCATGTCCACGATCTTGTCCCCGTCAGTGGTAAGCCAGTCGTCACCCTGGACAGCACCTGAATCGGGAAGGTCAGGGGTGGATGCAGGAGTCTGGTCGATCTGGTCGCCGCCGCTTCCGCTGCCACCGCCGTTATTGTTGTTGTTATTGTTGTTATTGTTATTGCTGTTTCCGCTGTTTGTTCCGCTGCCCTCAACGGATACAAGGGATGCGCCCGTTACGCCGGAGCCTTCCACCTGGATGCCCACACTTCCGTTAAAGGCCCAGGAATTAGGGCCTGAAGCAGATACTGTGGCAACGACTTCGTCGCCCTTGATCTCATAGGAATCAAATCCCCATCCGCTGGCGGAGGTGATATTTCCGTCGAAGTGGACCGTGACGGTGATGGTCTCATATCCGTCGCAGCCTGACAGCGTAAGGGTTATCTGTCCGCCGGAATCCCAGGGATTCACATTGTCCACATTGGCACTGGCATCGGCATAGACCGGTGTCCTCGGTACGAAGAAAGCTGCCGTGGAAAAAACCATGGCAGCCGTAAGGATTGTTGCAGCGATCTTTTTTAACTTCATAAAGAAGCCTCCGGTATTATTTCTTGAACCTTGAGTCGATGACCCTGACCATCTTACCCTCTGATCTGGGAAGTGACCTGGGCTCTACGAGCTGGACCTTGGCATGGATACCGGTGATGGAGGCGATGTCGCCCTCGATGGACTTTGTAAGCTTTTCGAGGCCCTTCATGGTATCGGGGAAGTTCGAGGGGTTGAGCTCGATCTTTACTGTGATAACGTCAAGGTTATTTATCCTGTCTACATAGATCATGTAGTGGGGAAGGACTTCCTTGTATCTCATGACTGCAGTCTCGATCTGTGTGGGGAATACGTTGACGCCCCTGATGATGAGCATGTCGTCTGCACGTCCGGTGATCTTTTCGATCCTGGGTGTTGTCCTTCCGCAGGCACACTTACCATAGTGGATACGTGTAAGGTCATGGGTGTTGTAGCGGATCATGGGAACGCCTTCCTTCATGATGGAGGAGAATACCAGCTCACCCAGCTCTCCCTCGGGAAGGGGTGCGCCTGTATCGGGATCCACGATCTCGGGCCAGAACAGGTCAGACTGGATATGGATCATATCCTCGCATGCATCGCAGGAGCATCCGACACCGGGACCTACGATCTCTGTAAGACCATAGATATCAAATGCCTTAAGGCCGATCCTGGATTCGATCTGATCCTTCATCTCCTTTGTCCAGGCCTCTGCTCCGAAGAATCCGCTCCTGAGCTTAACAAGGCTCTTATCGATACCGTTCTTCTCGATGGTGTCGATGATATGGAGCATATATGTAGGGGTGCAGCACATGATCTGGGGCTGCCACTCCGTAAGGATCTGGATCTGTCTTGCTGTATTACCGCCTGAAACGGGGATGGCGACGGAACCGAACTTCTGGCATGCATAGTGGGGTCCGAGACCTCCTGTGAAAAGGCCGTAGCCGTATGCGATATGTACCAGGTCGCCCTTCTGCATACCGCCCATGGCGAAGGATCTGCAGAGAGCCTCCGACCAGAGCTCGACATCGTTGGCTGTATATCCTACTACCTTCATCTTACCGGTGGTTCCGGATGATGCGTGGAACCTTACCAGCTTTTCTCTGGGAACAGCCAGGGTTCCGAAGGGATAATTGTCCCTGAAATCCAGCTTATCTGTATAGGGGATCTTGGTGATATCATCAAGTCCCTTGATGTCGTCGGGGGTAACTCCCGCCTTGTCCATCTTCTTCTTAAAGTAGGGAGCGTTGTCATATGTGCGCCTGACGCAGTCGACAAGTCTCTTTCCGACGAGTTCTCTTCTCTCGTCCTCTCCCATACACTCGTGCTTTTCGTCCCAGATGAATGTCTTTACTTCTGCCATTTCTTTTTACTCCTCGCCTTAGCGGCATTAAACATCAAGTTCTATCTTCTTGTCTGAAGGATTATAACCCGTATACTTTACACCTGCAGCATCCAGCATCTTTCTGGCTGCCCTGGCGCCCTCGGTATCGTGGTATTTATCACTGTCGTAGATTATCTCTTTTATGCCCTTCTGGATTATCGCTTTAGTACATCCCTCACAGGGGAAGAGAGTAACGTAGATCCTGTTGTTCCTCAGGTCTGCGGTACCGCAGTTCAATATGGCATTGAGCTCAGCGTGGCATATGTAGGCATACTTCGTCTCGTCGAACCTGCCTTCCCTTTCCCAGGGGAACTCGTCATCTTCGCATCCTTTGGGAAGCCCGTTATATCCAACGGTCATGATCCTGTTCTCTTCGTTGACTATACAGGCACCTACCTGAGTATTGGGATCTTTGCTCCTAAGTGCGGACAACTTGGCGATACCCATAAAGTACTCATCCCAAGTTATGTAATCGTCTCTTTTTGTGACCATGGAGCTTACCTCCCGAAGCATAAAATAGCGAAGATATTTTACCCTATAATATCCTTTACTGCAATAAATGCTTCGCTCATGCAGGCCTGGAGATTATATCCTCCGGACACTCCGTCGATATCGGCGATCTCGCCAATTATGTACATCCCTTCAGAAAGTCTGGACTCCATGGTACCCCGTGTGATCTCCTTAAGGGCCACGCCGCCCCTGGTTACATAGGCAGTCTCGTAGGCAGGGGGATTACCGATGCGGAGTTCCAGGTGCTTGAGCTCCCTGAGATAAGCCTTTCTCGCCTCCCTGTCGCAGTTCCTGGCATAGAGGTCCGTAACTCCGGCTCTCTCCCCCAGCGCACCCGCCACGGAAGCAGGGACATAATTGGCACCCAGGGTGGTGAGCTTTGTGTCGCTCTTGTTTTCCATGAGCTCTGTAAGCTCACGGTCAAGCTCTTCATCAGATCTTCCGGGGGTGAAGTCCAGCTCGATCCAGCCGTCCTTTGATACGATATCCCTGGGTATCTCCCTGGAGATCTCACCGATAACGGGACCGGAAAGGCCCTTATGGGTAAAGAGCACGTCTCCCGTGCCCGATGCTTTTTTCTTATTGTCGTAGTAAAGGCTGGCGCCTGCGTTTACTGATACGCCTGAAACCTTTGAGGTGAACTTCTGTCCCTCCTCGTCCATCTCCACTGACGTAAGTGCGGGGATAAGGCTGGTGACAGTATGTCCCACGGATTCCGGGAACCTGTAGCCTGTTCCGTCGGATCCTGTCTGGGGGAAGCTCCTGCCTCCCGTGGCCACGATGATCTTTTCGCAGGAGAATTCCTCTCCCCTGTCGGAGACCACCTTATAACCGCCGGATTCCTTTTTTATCTCGGAACAGTTGATATTAGTCTTTATGTTCTCTTCACCGATGTACTTTTTCAGGGCTTCCACCACTGTCTTAGCACTGTCGGATACAGGGAACATCCTGTTGTTCTCCTCTTCTTTGAGGGGGACCTTGAGTTCGTTTTCGATGAAGTCTATGGCGTCTTCAGGGGAGAAGGTCTTTATGGCAGGATAGATGAAATTGCCGGCTTCGTGAAAGCCTGCCTTGAGTTCTGCCAGGATCTTCCTGTTGGTGATATTACATCTGCCGTGGCCTGTAAGAAGGAGCTTTCTTCCCACTTCGTTTCCTCTTTCCAGGACCAGGAATCCCTTCCCCTCCTTTTTCAGAAAACATGCTGCGAAAAGACCTGCAGCTCCGCCGCCGATTATCAGGACTTCAGTCTTCCCCATCAATTGCCGCTCCTTGCGGACAATGCTATCTTCTCCACCAGATCGTTATATTCGATGCCGACGGCCTTTGCAGCTTCGGGAACGAGGCTGGTATTGGTCATGCCGGGAAGGTTGTTTGCTTCGATGAACCAGAAGTCGTCCAGTTCCTCATCGAAGAACATATCGATCCTTCCGTAGGAATCCATCCTCAGGATGGTAAAGAACTTCTCAGCCAGGATCTGGGCTCTCTTTGTGTGCTCCTCATCAAGGGGTGCAGGGCAGAGATGGTCAGTCAGGCCTGCCTGGTACTTGTTCTTATAGTCATAGAAACCTTCGTGGGGTCTTATCTCGATTATGGGAAGAGCCTTACCGTCAAGAACGGCAATGGTTATCTCACGTCCCGTTATAAACTTCTCAACAAGGATCAGCTGCTTATAGGAAGCTGCAAGATCCAGGGCAGCCTGGAGTTCCTTGACATCCTTGACCACAGAAACACCACAGCTGCTGCCACATCCAATGGGCTTAACGACACAGGGAACACCGATCTCGTTCATGACCTTGTCCACCGTGATGGCATCATAAGGTCTTGTCATCCAGTCAGCAGTCCTGTAGCCGGCACCTGCGATAAGTGCCTTGGAGATATCCTTATCCATGGCGATGGCACATCCCATGTAATTGCATCCGGTGTACTTGATGCCGTTGGAATCCAGAACGGACTGCACCTGGCCGTTCTCGCCGTATGCTCCGTGAAGACCGATAAATACGCAGTCAGCCATCTTGCAGATCTCGATGACCCTGGGGCCGACCCACTCTCTCCTGCCGCCGTTCTGTCTTACGATGAGCTCGAGATCAGGTTCTGTCTCGGGGATGGTATATTCGAAAAGATCTCCCGTTCCTTTCCTGAACTCACCTTCAAGGTCCACGTCATCACCGAGACCGTCATAAAGGTCCACCAGGGCAACTTCATGTCCCTTCTCCAGGAGGGCATTTCCTATAAGGCTTGCGGATTTTTTTGAAACATCTCTTTCGGGGCTCAGACCGCCTCCGAGTACTACGATCTTCATATGGGGTACCTCTTCAAAAATATTGGTAAACATGTTCTTACGTTTATGGATTATAGCATTGCTTTTTTACCCCAAACCCCTTGAAAACATTACATTTGTGTTACCCGCGAAAATGAATTCAAATCGTAAAGAACATGTAAAAAAGGGAGTAACATAAATTGATATACTAAATTAAATAATTAACAGAAGGAGCAGCTATGCTTGCAGTCTTGTATCTGATATTATGCGCATTCTTCGGAATATCGCTCATATTATTCTTCGTACCCGACATCGAAAGGCTCTTTGTCGCGTCTTCACCTTCCAAGAAAGTTATTTCACAGGTATCCCCTGTGCTCTTTATCATGCCGGCGGGAATGATCATCGGTCTGATGACAGTCTCCATGACCCTTTACTACATCACGCTTCTCATAAGCTACGGACTCAGCACTCCGGATCTGGTCAAGAGGCTTTCGGTGCTCATCGTATTTGCTATCTTTGCCATCCTGGGGGCCACCAATATCACCCTCTACCTGAAGAGATATTCCTCCGAGGACGAAAAGGGATCCTCCCTTCCCACATATAACGATTCCATCGGCAACATCATCTACTACGGTATCTGTACCGTGGTCTTTACCTCCGTGGCTACCTTCCTGATGTTCTATACATACAGGATCGCAGGCGGAACTCTTTTCGCAGGTTATTCCACATTCTCGGATCTGGCGCCCCACACCGCCATGACATCCTCCTTTGGCGTGGGATTTAACTTCCCCACCCAGTATATGCACTTTTCGGGAGACGGTATCCAGTACCACTTCTTCTTCTATTTCCTCTGCGGAACACTGGAGTATCTGGGGCTTCCCCTGGACTGGGCCATCAACATCCCCAGTATCATCTGCATGGTCTGCTGCTTCGAGCTCCTGGGACTTCTCACGGTGCTCCTTTTCAGAAGGAGAGCGGGATTTATAATAGCTCCCGTGCTCGTACTCTTCAGGAGCTCCTTTAATGTATTTATCCATATCTCGGATCTCTGCAAGGCCGGCATCCCCCTTAAGGCTGCCATCCAGAGCATCACCTTAAGTACCGAATGGTATGCTGCCACCCCTTATGACAACTGGGGCATCTGGGCCATCAATGTCTATCCCAACCAGCGTCATCTCATGCTGGGCGTATCTGTGATCCTGATCCTCATCATCCTGATGCTCCCCTTCGTAAGAAGGATGGAAGTGCGCATCATCAAGTCAAAGGGTGAGAGAAATCCCTTCAGGCTCTTCTTTATCTCAAAGGAAGCCTGGATCTGGGATAAGGAGGATCCCCTTAATCCCCTGGGCATCATGATCCTTTCATCCATCCTGGTCATCACCACTCCCTTCTTCCACGGTTCCGCCCTCATCGGCGCACTGCTGGTACTCTTCGGAATGGCCCTGATCAGTGAGAGCCGCCTTATCTATGCATGTATCGCAGCCTGTGCTGTCATCTCCGCTTCCATCCAGACAAGGATCTTTGCAGGAAATGCAGGCAATGTGGTCAAGTTCGCAAAGGAGGCCGGATTTGTAGTCGAGAATAAGACTGCCGGCGGTATTGCAAGCTACATAATCATCGTAACCGGTCTTACCCTTATCCTGGCACTTGGTTTTGCCATCTATCTTCTTGTAAGGGATATCATGAAGGAGAAGCCGGTATACAGGTCACTTCTTTTCATCTGCTTTATCCTTCCCTTCGTATTTGCCTTTATGTTCAGGGTTTCCCTGGAGATGCTGGCAAACCACAAGTTCATCCAGATCTCACTTATCCTTCTGGACGTTTTCGTGGCAGGTCTTCTGGGAAGCCTGTTCTCCCTTTCCTCCAAGGTAAAGGAAAGGCTGGGCAAGGGTAAGTTCATCGCAGTACAGTCCGCCACCATCCTTCTGGGCGCAGTGCTCCTTGTGCCCCTGACTGCTACCGGCGTCAGCGAGTGGTGCACCTATATAAACCTCAACAAGAACTATGTAGAGGTAAACATGAACTCAGAGCTCGCCGCCTGGATCCAGGCCAATACGGAGCCTGACGATGTATTCCTCACACCTGAGTGGTCCCTTAACAGGTTCTACCTTGCAGGCCGTCCCGCCTACTACGGCTGGCCCTACTACCCCTGGTCCGCAGGCCACGATACCTATACAAGAGATACCATCTACTACTGGCTCCTCACAGGATGCGGCAACAACATCGACGAATTCAGGAGATACTGCCAGGAGCGCGGTATCAGATATCTGGTAGACGATCCGGAGTTCTACGGCAACGAGTACCCCGAGGGATACTACTACAACGAGGAGTTCTTCAGGGATAATCTCACCCAGGTCGCCTACTTCCCCAACGACAATTACACCATCGTATATAAGATCTATTGAGTTTGTATTTCAGGTAGAGAAAAAGGCCTTCCCGGAGGAAGGCCTTTTCTTTTTGCATTCACTTATTCTTCTTCTGCCTTAGCAGCGTCGATAACTTTCTGTGCAACCTCCGGAGGTGCGGGCTCATATCTTACATGCTCGATGGTGTACCAGCCTCTGCCCTGTGTCATTGACTTAAGGTCTGTGGCATATGTAGCCATCTCAGCTGTGGGAACCTCACAGGAAACGACTGTGGCGCCGTCTTCGTCTGTTCCGTAACCCATGATACGTCCGCGTCTCTTACTCATGTCGCCCATGATATCACCCTGCTTATCCTCGGGGATATGTACACCTACTGTGCTGTAGGGCTCAAGGAGGATGGGATTACCCTGTTCCATACCTGCCTTGAATGCAAGGCTTGCAGCGATCTTGAAGGCCATTTCCGAAGAGTCTACATCGTGGTAGGAACCATCGACGAGAGTAGCCTTGAGGTTAACAACGGGATAGCCGGCGAGAACGCCCTTCTTGATGGCTTCCTGAAGTCCCTTTTCGACTGCGGGGAAGAAGTTCTTGGGAACTGCTCCACCGAAGACCTTCTCTTCGAATACAAGATCCTCTGTCTCCTCGTTGGGCTCGAACTCGATCCAGACGTCACCGTACTGGCCGTGACCGCCGGACTGCTTCTTGTGCTTACCCTGTACCTTGACCTTCTTGCGGATAGCCTCACGGTAAGGAACCTTGGGAGCTCCAAGCTCAGCATCAACATTGTACTTAGCCTTCAGCTTACTGATGAGCACCTTGATCTCGGATTCACCGAGTCCGGAGATGACCATCTGCTTTGTCTCGGGATTAGTCTCCACCTTGAAGCAGGGATCCTCGTCGGAAAGCTTTGTAAGACCGGCCATGATCTTATCTTCCTCACCCTTCTTGATGGGCTTGATGCTCATGGAAAGACAAGGTGTAGGGAATGAGATCTTAGGCATCTCGATGACTCTGGTCTTGTCGCAGAGGGTATCGTTTGTCTGTGTGATGGCAAGCTTAGCTGCACATCCGATATCACCGGCAGAAACGGAATCCGTGGGGATCTGCTTCTTACCTACCATGAAGAAGAGATTTCCGATCCTCTCCTCTTTTCCCTTGGTAGCATTAAATACAGTGGAGTTAGCCTTGATGGTACCTGCATTGACCTTGAAGATGGAGATCCTTCCTACGAAGGGGTCAGCGATGGTCTTGAATACAAATGCAGCAAGGGGATCCTCTACCTTACAGTCTACTTCGATGGTGGAACCGTCGGGAAGCGTACCCATAAGGACGGGCTTCTTTCCGGCCGGGGGTGTATCCTTTGCGATACAGTTGAGCAGGAAGTCGACACCCCAGTTCATGTATGCGGAACCGCAGTAGATGGGATGGAGGAGACCGTCACGGAATCCGGCATGTACGCCGTGCCTGAACTCATCCTCGGTGAAAGGCTCACCTGCAAAATACTTCTCCATAAGAGCGTCGTCGGACTCAGCAACTACTTCGTTGACTGCATCCTGGAGCTCATCGATCCTGGAATTGAACTCTTCGGGCAAAGGTATCTCTGAGGAAGCACCTGTCTTGTCGTCGAGTGCAAATGCCTTACGGTTCATAACGTCTACGATACCTACCATCTTGCCATCGTCCATGATGGGAAGGGAAAGAGGTATAACGCTCTGTCCGTAGCGGGCTCTCATTCTTTCGATAACGCCTTCGAAATCGGCATTGGGTTCGTCCATTCTGTTAACGAAGAACAGGAAAGGAACATTTCTCTTATTACAAAGCCTTACGGCTTTCTCTGAACCAACAGATGTGCCGCCCTTTGCGGATATCATTACTATACCGCTGTCTGCGATCCTGATACCGGACATTTCCTCGCCCAGGAAATCAAAATCACCGGGGGTGTCTACGATGTTGATCTTACTGCCCTTGTATTCGCATGTAGCGACTGTGGCATTGATGGAGATCTGTCTCTTGACCTCTTCAGGATCAAAGTCCATCGTGGTATTACCATCTGTGGTTCTTCCGACCCTGTCGATAGCCTTCGTGTAATACAAGATAGCTTCTGCCAGCGTTGTCTTACCGGAACCCTGATGTCCGAGCAATGTGATATTGCGTATCTTGTCAGCGGAATAGTTTCCCATAAGTGCTTCCTCCTTCGGATTAAACATAATACGGTAATTATAACGCGTTTTCTGTGCTATTTCCACAAAAACCTAAAATTTTTACGAATTTTTTTGTGCATATTTGGGCAAAAATGCACAAAAAAGAGCACGCAAGAATAACACCTTGCGTGCTCCGGGATCAGCTATGAAATATCAGGCGATTATTTCTTCTTAGGCCTCTCAAAGATCATGACGACACGGTCTTCCTTGGAGGAATATGCGCCGACTGAAAGAGAACCGGAAGATGTATCGTTACCCTGAAGGGAACTCTGGATCTTACCGCCGTCATCGTTAACGATGGAAACGAGTGTCCAGCCATCTGCAGCCTTCTTCTTAAGGACATCTGCGATACCTGCTGCATCGACCTCATTGGCACCGTTGTGACCGACTGTCTCAACAGAATACTCCTTGGGTCCTGAAGCACCGCCGCCGACGCCTCTCTTCTCGAGCTGGTCGATAGCATCCTCCAGCTTCTTGATCTTCTTATCGAGTTCCGCCCTGTCCTGTTCCATCTCCTTGATCTGCTTCTCCTTCTCTTCTATTTGCTTAAGGAGCTTGCCCTTCTCGCTCTCGCTCAAAGATACTTCCTTAAGGAATACGGCACGCTTCTCAGCGTCGAGGATGATCTCCTCAGCAACTGCCTGTGCCTGTACTGTTGCACTCTGTGCATCCTTGATGGTGGCCTGTGCCTGCTCATACTCGCCCTTGATGGATTCGAGCTGGTCGCCCCAGTCACCGATCTGCTTCTCGTAGTCGGCGATCTGATCGTCGAACTCCTTACGCTTCTTCTCCATCTCGGCCTTCTCGGCTTCGATCTCCTTCTCGAGATCTGCCTTCTGGTCTACCACCTTCTGTGCCTCTGCAGCAAAGCTCTCGAACTCTGCACGCTTGGCATTTATCTCTTTCTCTGTCTCATCACGCTGTACAGCGATGGCCTCAGCCTCAGCGATGATAGCCTGAGCCTGCTCCCTGATGGCATCGATCTCTGCCCTGGCAGCCTCTTCCTGAGCCTGGATCTGGGAAGCGATCTCGTCCTTCTGGACAGTGAGCTGTGCCAGCTCAGCCTCGGTCTTCTCCTTTTCCTTGAGAGCCTCGGCAGCCTGCTTCTCGACTATGTCCTTAGCTTCCTTCTCGAGTCTTGCCTTCTCTTCTTCATACTCCTTTTGGAGCTTGTTGATGTTGGCATCGATCTCATCTACTTCCTTCTTCTTGGCAGCGATGAGCTTATCCTGCTCAGCCTTCTGGCTCTCGAGTTCTTTCTTTATTGCTTCGGAATTCTCAAGGAATGCCTGTGCCTCTGTAGCTTCTGCCACCAGCTGGTCTCTCTTCTGAAGGACCTCGGCATACTCGGCTTCTACCTTGGATGCAGCCTGGTTGATCTCTGTCTGGGCAGCTTCGATCATCTTCTGCTGCTCCTTGGATCCCAGCTCTACCATCTTGTCATATTCAGCCTGGCCCTCGGCGATCTTCTGCTGCTTAGCCTTCTCGCCCTCTTCTCTGGCCACCTGTATCTTCTGGCGCTCTTTCTCGACCTGTGATCTGGTCTCATTGAGCTCTTCCTCGAGCTTTAACTTCTCATCGATAGCTTTCTTCTGGAGTGCCGCATATTCACTGTCGAGCCTGAGCTTCTCAGATTCGAACTGTGCCGTGAGAGTGGTGATCTCTCTGTTGATCTTTTCCCTGATCTCTGCGAGATGCTTCTCTTCTTCAGATCTCTTAGCTTCGGTTCTTGCTATACTCTCTTCTTCCTTCTGCTCAAGGATCTTCTGTGCTTCCTTGAGAGCCGCATCGGTATCACCGCCGGATGCCTTCTGGAAATCATACTTACACATGGAGCAGCGGGCTACGTTGTCACCCATCATTACTCCGCAAACAGGACACTTCTTCATTAGTGCAACTCCTAAAAAAAACTCGATGATTAGCCTGTTCCTTTAACAAGGCCGTTACTATTATACACCATTTGTCATAAAAAAATTAGTTTAGCTTCATAAAAGTTGGTATTTTAGTACAAAAATTATTTTGACTATCGAAATAACGACAAAAAAACTGTATAGTTAGCTAAATCCAAAAGATACGGGGGTATATAGAATGAAAAATATATCTGCAAAACTTATTTCCGGTCTTCTTGTCCTGGGTCTTTCAGTGGGACTCATGTCATGCGCCAAAAAAGGCGGGGAGAATGTCGATCCTTCCCTTTACGGCGGAGACGCAGTAGTAGGCATTACACAGGAGCCCAGCGTCTTCGATCCTCATACGGTCGTTGCTGCAGGCGATAAGGAGATCCTTTTCAACGTTTTCGAGGGTCTTTATAAATTCGATTCCGAAGGAAAGCTCAATCCCTGTCTCGCTACAGACGTAGAGATCTCAGACGATGCTTCGGTATATACATTTACCATCAGGGAAGGCGTTAAGTTCCATAACGGAAACGACATGACCATCGACGATGTCATCTATTCCCTTAACAGGGCAAAGGAACTCGTTCCCGATCTCGCAGGCATCTCAGAGGTCAAGGCTCTGGACGACGGACGCGTTGAGGTCACCCTCAGCTCACCCAACTCCGAGCTCCTTTCATATTTCACTGTTGCCATCATCCCCGATGAGGTCGAGGACATCAATGCCACACCCATCGGAACAGGTCCCTTCAAGTTCGAGAGCTACGACATCGGCCAGAGCGTAGTACTTACAAAGAACGAGGACTACTGGCAGGAGGATCTTCCCTACCTGGATTCTGTTACATTCAAGATCTGCGCAGATATGGACGCAGGCTTCATCGAGCTTCAGAGCGGTTCCATCGACATCTTCCCTTACCTCACCATGGATAAGGCAAACGAGCTCGACACAAATGAGTTCACCATCCAGAGCAAGGGTTCCAACATGGTACAGATCTTCGCTCTCAATAACGCAGTCGCTCCCTTCGACGATATCAGGGTAAGAGAGGCTATCAACTATGCTATCAACCGTGATGACATCATCACCCTTACCATGGACGGCGCAGGACTTCCCCTTACAACAGCCATGAGCCCTGTAATGGGAGACGCATACGACACATCCCTTGACGGAACCTTCGATCAGGACATCGAAACCGCTAAGAACCTCCTTGCAGAGGCCGGCTATCCCGACGGATTCGACATGACCATCACCGTTCCCAGCAACTACATCATCCACGTCAACACAGCCATCGCTCTTGCTGACCAGCTTTCCCAGGTGGGCATCAACGCCACCATCGAGCAGGTGGACTGGGCTACATGGCTCGACGACACATATACAAATACGAACTACGAGTCTACAGTTATCGCCCTTACCAGCAACTATGCGCCCTACGACGTTATCGCAAGATACGAGACAGGCGCTGACGGCAACTTCATCAATTACTCCAACCCTGAGTTCGATGAGATCATCGCCCAGATCCCTCTGACAACAGACGAGGGCGAAAAGATGGAGCTCTACCACGACCTCCTTGCCATCCTCACAGAGGACGCAGCTTCCTGCTATCTCCAGGATCCCTACAGCACAGTTGCAGTAAGCAACCGCCTGGAAGGATACGAGCTCTACCCCATGTACGTACAGGATATGTCCACAGTGCATCTGGCACAGCAGTGATCGCTTAAACATAAAAAACATATGACAGGCCCTCGGCTTTTTGCCGGGGGCTTTTTATTATATAATCTTTTTAAATCTTTTAACGGGGGTCTATCTGTTGGAGCAGGCGAAGTATATCGGCAAGCGGCTCGTGGAGCTTTTTCTGACACTTCTGGTGGTGTCTTTTCTTACCTTTGCCGCTTTTTCCATCATCCCCGGAGATACGGCTTCTGTTATGCTGGGTCCCAATGCCACGGCGGAGCAGCTTTCTGCTCTTCGGTCCCAGCTTGGCCTGGACCTTCCCATGTCAGTCAGGTACCTTGAATGGCTCAAGGGTGCCTTTACGGGAGATCTGGGGAACTCCTATGCCTACAGCCAGCCCGTTATATCACTTATCACTGACAGGCTTCCCGTCACTATAGGAATGAGTATCCTTTCGCTCCTGATGGTGCTCCTCATTTCCTATCCCATGGCCATCCTTTCCGGAAGGCGCCCGGGTTCCCTGTCCGACAATACCCTTTCTGTTTTCGGGCATGTGCTCTTCGCGCTCCCGCCCTTTGTGCTGTCCATGCTCATCATTACCCTGGCCAGTGCAGCCTTCGGTATCTACTCCGTGGGCAGGTACGTGAAGCCATCCTCCGATTTTTTCGGATATCTGGGATGCCTTCTGCTGCCCTCTTTCTGTATCGCGCTTCCCAAGATCGCCATGACCTTCAAGTTCCTGCGTGCATCCATTATCGAGGAGAAAGCCTCCGACTACGTAAGGACCTCAAAGAGCCACGGCCTTTCTGATGTCTCCATAATGTTCAGGCATATACTTCCCAACTCCACCGTATCCACCATCACGGTTATATCCCTGGTGCTGTCGGATATCCTGGGCGGAAGTCTTATAGTAGAGCAGGTATTTAACCTTCCGGGACTTGGAAGGCTCCTTCTCGCAGCCATCTCCAGAAGAGACTTTCCTCTTCTGTCCGGTATGGTCTTCTACCTGGCCCTTATAACTGTTCTTCTGTACTTTGCTGCAGATATCGTCTCGGCGCTTATCGACCCGAGGATGAGAAATAACAGGGAGGGCACATTATGAGGACTTCCCTGCAGAAAAAGACAAGGATCTATATGGCAGTAGGCTTCTCGCTCCTGGCGGTGATACTGGTCGCTTTCGTGATAAGCCTGACACACCTTTATGTATACGACCCCAACTCCACCAATGCGGCAGCAAAGCTCCTGCCTCCCTCCTCCGACCATCTCTTCGGAACGGACAACCTGGGCAGGGACGTCTTCGCAAGATGCATGGAGGCATCGAAATACACTCTGCTGGTATCCTTCTGCGGAGTCTTTATCGCATTTGTACTGGGTACTCTCCTGGGTATGCCTGCCGGCTACTTCGGAGGTATAACAGACAAGTTCATTATGCTCATATCAAACAGCGTAATGTGTTTCCCGGGCATACTTCTTGCCCTGGTGGCAGTCGCCGTCTTCGGACCATCGCTGTTTAACGTGGTCTGGGCACTGGGGCTGGTATTTGCCCCCACCTTTGCCAGGGTCTACAGGACAGGCGTAATTGGTCTGTCCTCCAAGGAATATATCCTTCACGCCAAGGTGCTGAAGGTCAATCCCATGAGGATAATGCTCCTGCATATATTCCCTAATCTCGTTCCTCAGCTCCTTCCTGCAGTAGTCATCGGCCTTGCCAACATGACCCTGTTCGAGTCGGGAATGAGCTATCTGGGACTTGGCGTACAGCCGCCCCATGCAAGCTACGGAAAGATGCTGGCCGATGCCCAGAGCTACATGACCATGGCTCCCTGGCTCATCGTATTCCCGGCACTCCTTCTTGTTATATATGTTCTGGGACTCTACTTCCTGTCCGAGGCTGCCCGCCTCTCCTTCGGAGGTGAGAGACGATGAACATAGCCGAGATCCGCAACCTTTCAATGTCCATCTACTCAGGAAAGGGCGTACCGGCCCTGATCCTTGACGACCTCAATTTCCATATAAGGGAAGGTGAGATCCTGGGACTTATCGGAAACTCCGGATCCGGAAAGAGTATGACAGCCATGACCATAGCAGGTCTTCTTCCCGAGTCGGCACAGGTCACATCGGGAAGCATCGAGATAGACGGAAAAGATGTGCTGAAATTATCTGCCGGTGAGCGCAGAAAGCTCCTGGGAGAAGAGATCGGCATGATCTTCCAGGACCCCATGACTGCACTGGATCCTCTGGAGACAGTGGGAAAGAACCTGGATGAGATCTTAAGGATACGAAACATCCCAAAGGAAGAGAGAAAGTCCAGGATCATCTCCATGCTGGAGACCGTTGGATTCATCGAACCCGAGAGGATCTACAGGAGCTATCCCCATCAGATATCGGGAGGCCAGAGGCAGCGCGTCCTCATCGCGGGAGCGGCTCTTCTCAAGCCCAAGCTCCTCATTGCAGATGAGCCCACATCCTCACTTGATACGGTGACCACCGTGTCCATCCTTAAGCTCCTTAAGGATATCTGCATCGAGATGCACATGACCATCCTTTTCATATCCCACGACCTGTCTGTAGTAAACAACTTCTGCGACAGGGTCATGGTAATGAAAGATGGAAAGATAATAGATTCCGACAATACGGAGGATATACTCCACAATCCCAAGAACGCCTTTACGGCTGAACTCCTTACAAAAGCAAAGCTGGATCCCAGGTCCCTGGGACTTGAGTTCTCGGAGGTAGATCCTTCCGGAAGCCCCGTCCTCAAGGTGATGGATATAGCCACCGCATACAGGGACGGATTCTTCGGCCGTCAGAGGGCGAAGAATACCATCGAGGGCATATGTTTCGATCTGTATCCGGGAGAGGTCATGGGCCTTATAGGAAGCTCCGGATGCGGTAAGACAACACTTGCCAAGACCATCTGCGGACTTCTGAAGCCCACGGGAGGAAATATCGATCACTGTTCCGGAAAGGTAGGCGTGGTATTCCAGGATCCCGTATCCTGCCTGAATCCCATGCATACCATCAGATGGCACCTGAACGAGCCCCTTGTGGCCGCAGGTATAAAGCTCACAAAAGAGGAGCGCGAAAAGAAGATCCTTGAAGCCATCAAGGCAGTGGGTCTTGAGGAAAAGCATCTCTCCAGATATCCCGGAAGGCTGTCGGGAGGCCAGAGGCAGAGGGCGGCCATCGCCATGTGCCTTATCCTGGAACCGTCGGTAATTATCGCCGACGAGCCCTTCTCCTCCCTTGATGCCAGCACCGCTGCATCCATCCTGAAGCTGCTTTCAAAGATCAACAGGGAGAGAAAGACTTCCATCCTTCTCATATCCCATAACCTCAGGGTAGTCCGCACCATGTGCAGAAGGGTACTTGTAATGTCCAGGGGCCACGTGGTGGAGGAAGGCATGACAGAGGAAGTCCTGAAGTCCCCAAAGGCTTCCGCAACAAAAGCCCTTATCGATGCCGAAAGGCAGTTATCCTGATCTGGTTAAGAGCATAAAAAAAGACCGCCGGTCAGGCGGTCTTTTTATTATTCAATTATTCATCAGCTGATGGAGATACCGTAACGGTTGCTGAGCCATGTCTTCTGCTCTGCATTGAGTGTATAGGAATTGCTGCTCCATGAGAATCCGGGAAGATCGGAGAATGCCCATGCTGATCCGCCAAGATCAAGAACTGCACCATCTGCTGTCTGTGTGATGGAGATTCCAAGTGAGTTCCATCCGTTACCGTCTGTAACTGAAAGGCTTGTTGTATCACCGCTTACAGATGCAGAAAGGACCTTGGGACCTTCACCGGCAGGAGATGAAGCCATACCGTTATCAAGTGTGATTCCGTTTCCGAGATCTACAGGCTCGCCCTCAGGTACAGGTGTAGGCCTGGGTGTATTTGTAGGCCTGGGTGTATTTGTGGGCCTGGGTGTATTTGTAGGTCCGGGTGTAGGAGTATTAGTAGGTGTTACTCCCGGGGGAAGTGTAGGCTCGGGTGTAGGTGTATTTGTTGTTCCTCTTCTGGGAGCCGTCGTAGGCGGAACCCTGTTAGGACGCGTTGTTGTGATCAGGCTCTGAACACGGAGCTGTGCCTGGTCAACAGCAGGGATATAATTTTCTTTATACTTATTCTGAGTATTCTTATATCTCTGCAGTGTATCGCCGATACCTATAGCAGCAACACTGGCAAGGATAACGATGATCGCGATAACGAGCATCATCTCAACCAATGTAAAACCTCTCTTGTTGATCTTCTTCATGCGAACCGCCCTCCTTAAGAGCATTTTAAGCCCCTTATTCGATTCTGGATATAAATATACGACCTAATTATAAACCCTGCCGCCTCAAATTTGTACCCCTTTTTTAACATTTCCTTCATATTTCGTGCCATTTTTCTACATAATTCAGGAGTAAATCTCTGAAATTATTGACTTTTCCGTCTATCACAGCATCCAATAAAAATTTTAAAACGCTGCCGATATCCTCCCTTTTTACCGTTCCAAGAGCCAGGATATCGTTCCCGTCCACTGCCAGATCGGATATCTTAACGCAGGCTCCTTCACTTATCAGCTCCTGTCTGAAGGCGACGGTCTTCTCCAGGATATCCATCCTGTCGCTGCCGTAGTTTGAATGGGCGAGTATATCTGCCCTCTGAAGGACAAAGAGCTTATCCAGGAATTCGGGCTCGAATTCAGACATGAGCCTGGCCGTTCCCTTTTTCGTACCGTTGGTGAAATCATCATGATATCTGACAAGCATGGCGATGGTCTTTTTCCTGTCATTTGAGAACCTGTACCTGTCCATGAAGTCTTTAACGATGATCTCCCCTGCCTTGGCATGGCCCTTCATGTGGCCCCTGCCGTTCTTGTCCAGATAGAAGACATCCGGCTTGGCGATATCGTGGAAAATGGCTGCATAGGAAAGGACCTCATCTCGCTTTCCCTCCTCATCCGGGATCCCTGCCAGGGTATCCAGGGTGTGTTCCAGCACATCCCTGTCATGGTGGGGAGTCCTCTGGTCAAAGCCCTCCATCTTTTTAAGGCCCGGGATCACCACGGAAAGCACATCCAGGTTGTCCCTTATGGCATCGGGAGCATAAAGGCCGCTTACGATGCCGTCCATCTCACTTCTTATCCTCTCGGGGGATATCTCTCCCAGAAGATGGGCAGTGTCCTTCATGGCCTTGGCTGTTTCCTCTTCTATCGCAAATCCAAGACGTGATGAGAACCTAATGCCCCGGAGGATCCTGAGAGCATCCTCCCGGAATCTCTTCTGAGGGTCTCCCACTGCTCTTATCAGTTTCTTTTCGATATCGGCGATGCCTCCCACCGTGTCCCTGACCATATTGTCGGAACCCAGGTAGAGAGCATTCATTGTAAAATCGCGCCTCTTTACATCCTCTTCTATGCTATTAGCGAAAGACACCTGGTCGGGATGCCTGTTGTCGGAATAACCGCTCTCAGTCCTGAAGGTGGTGATCTCCACCGGCGCCCCCTGTGACAGGGCGACCACAGTTCCGTGCTTTAAGCCATTGCAGTCTATGAGCCTGAAGCCTGCCCCTTCCAGTACGGAACTGACCTTATCAGGAGTCATATCTGTGGCAATATCGTAGTCGTGAGGGTCCTGGTCCAGGATGAGATTTCTGACGGCGCCTCCCACCACGTAAGATACGGCGCCCTCTTTTTCCAGAGCGTCCATTACGTCTTTTATGTAACCGGGAATGGGGTAAGGCCCTTTCATGGGAACTTAAGAGATCCTCTCAAAAGTCTCTTTCATGATAAGGACAAGATCTTTTGTCTCGAAGAAATGAAGACCGTAGATGGCAGCTTCCCTTCTTGCGTCGTCTGCTATCCTGGTAATCTCGCTTTCGTTAAGTTCCACGGAAGGGATATTATATTCCGTCATGTCGCTTATCCTTCGAAGACCTGCGACAAATGTGGAAGCAGCACTCTCAGTGCTGGAGCTCATGGTGCAGAGGTGAAGCTCCCTGGAAAGATCGGAAAGGTCCTTCTTGCACTTATCCGTATAGAGCTCCATGGCCTTGGTGAGCAGGGGCAGGTGGTAGGCTGCATATGCAACGCCAAACCTGGAGATCAGTGAATTCGTGATTATATGTGCATAGCCCAGGCCGAACATCCTGGATGCTATGCCGGAATAAAGACCGCCCACGGAAAGGAGCCTTCTGGCGTAGGAGTCATCGGGATCGTCCTTGAGCTTCTTGATGTTTGTAAATATGGAATAGCAGGCATTTACCGCATTGGCCCTGTAGGGAGGGTTGAACTTGGAGGCAGGATTGATAAATGCCTCCACCGCACATGCCAGGGCACTGAAGGAACTTCCAAGGGCCCAGGCCATCTCGGTCCTTACAGAAAAGTCGGTATCCACCACCACGATCTGGGGGATGAGGTAGCTGCTCATGCACAGGTTCCACCTGCTGTACTTCGTATCGTAATACTCCGCAAAGAGAGTGGCAGGTGCAGCACTGTTGTCAGTAACGATACAGCAGAGCACCGATATATCTTTTTTCAGCTTGTTTATGCCTTCGAATTCAGCCAGTTCCTTTACGGGATTTACTGCAGCGGCGGCGATCAGCTTGCCGCAGTCGATATCTGCTGTTCCTCCGATGGAGATAATGGTATCGCAGTTGAATTCCTTATATACGCCAAGACCTCCAAAGACATCCACCTCATTGAGGAAGGGTTCCTTCCTGACATACTTGAAGCAGCGGAAGCCCTTGTCATTATAAAAATCTATGAGATCGGAAGTTCCCTTGAACTTCACGGTGACCGGATTACAGAGGAACATGATCCTCCTCGTTCCGAGCCGTCTCAGTTCATCTTCAAGCTCGAAAGCATCACCGCTGTCCAGGAACAGGGTCTGCGGCTCGTAATCTGCCTCTCTGGCATATTTCAGATAATCGCCTGATGCCATTAGATGACCTCTTACTTAAGTACTGACTTTATTGCTGCCAGGAAATCGTCGAACTCTTCAAAGGCCTGAAGGTCGGGGTTATCCTTAATGATCTGCTCTGTACTCCTGAAAAGGAAGCCTGCGCGGGAAGCCCTGATCATTCCGAGATCATTGAAGCTGTCGCCGGCAGCGATAGTATCAAATCCCATGGACTGGAGAGCCTTTACAGTTGTGAGCTTGGACTGCTCACAGCGCATCTTAAATCCTGTGATCTCTCCGTTATCTGCCACTTCAAGAGTGTTGCAGAAGAGGGTGGGATAGTTAAGCTTCTTCATGAGAGGAGCCGCGAACTGTGTAAATGTATCGCTGATGATTATTACCTGGGCAACCTTGCGGAGTTCATCCAGGAACTCCTTTGCTCCGGGAAGAGGATCTATGGTGGATATTACCTCCTGGATCTCCTTAAGTCCCAGTCCGTGTTCCTTAAGGATACCGAGCCTCCACTTCATGAGCTTGTCGTAATCAGGCTCGTCTCTTGTTGTCCTCTTGAGCTCGGGGATACCCGAAGCCTCAGAAAAAGCTATCCATATTTCGGGAACAAGAACGCCTTCCATATCAAGACATACTACATCCATTTACAAATCCTCCAAGTGTCTGTGTCCAAACCTAATTTTATCACAGATCAGACTCTTCTGTCCTCCCCGACTGCCTTTCCCCTGTGTCCATCGACTATTTTTCGCGTTTTTCTGAAAAAATAGTCGACGATTTAGTCGATTCACATGTCTATCGACTATTTTTCGCGTTTTCCCGAAAAAATAGTCGACGGTTTAGTCGATCTTCTGTTGTGGTAAAATTACAATTGTGAAAAAAGGAGGTATAGAAAAATGGGATTTTTCGACGATCTTAAAAAAGGCTTTAAAGATGTATCCGAAGCAGCTAAGAATTCTGTAGAGGAAGCAAAGGCAAGAGAAGCTCAGAGAGCTGAGGCAGGAACGCTTGTATCTGCACCTCCTCAGGCACTCCAGGGCAAGACTACACGTGCACGTCTGATGAAAGAAGGGGATGGCTATAAGCTTGCATTTGGAACTCCGAACCCCGTGCCCTTCGAGGATCCGAGATATCCGTTCCCTATCGGCATCAGGTTCAACGGCTTTATCGTCATTAAGGATGAAAACGGCTTTGACCCTAACAGCCTCGATATCGACAAGACCGTAATAAACGCAGTTGATGCAGGACAGGCAGCGATCGGTAAGCTTTCCATGCAGTCCTGCACTTATGATCATCTTCCTGCCGGAATGCATGAGATAAGAAAGGAGATCGCCGACAGGCTTCAGAGCATCGGTGTTAACTGCTCAGCTGTACAGGTAGCAAGCATCACTGCTGATTCTCATAGCCGCGACAAGATCAAGGAATGGGAGAGCAAGCCCGATTTCGAAAAGGCAGCAGAACTTACAGCTGCAGGAAAGGCAGCTCCGGCACAGCCGGCACCTGTGGAAGGTCCCACAGTAACCTGCACAGGCTGCGGAACTGTATGCAGAGCAGGCCAGAAGTTCTGCTCAAACTGCGGTGCAGTCCTTCCCCAGTAGATCTGATCATCAGATAGAATACTTAAAAAAGCCCCGGACAGATAAAGCCCGGGGTTTTTACATGTCTTTCAGAAGCAGGACAACAGTCTCCACTGAGTCGGTCCAGGGGAACATGTCCACTGGAAGAAGGGTCTCCGCCCTGTATCCATTCTCCTTGAAGATCTTAAGGTCTCTGGCCTGGGTCTTCGGATCACAGGATACATAGACGATCCTGTCGGGGGATACCTTCCTGCACCCTTCGATGAATTCCTTCGTGGTGCCGGATCTGGGGGGATCCAGGATGATGACATCGTACCTTCTGCCCTCCTGAGCTTCCCTTACCATGAATTCCGTGGCGTCGCCCTTTACGAACCTGATATTTCCAGCCTTATTATGCTTAGCATTTTCGATGGCATCCCGGACAGCCCTGGGATTACTCTCCACTCCGGTCACTCTGCCCGCTTTGCCCGAGGCGATAAGACCGATGGTGCCTGTGCCGCAGTAGGCATCGAGGACCATATCGTCCTTTCCTATATCAGCCAGCTTCAGGGCCTCGCTGTAGAGGACCTCAGTCTGGGCCGTGTTGATCTGGTAGAAAGATTCAGGAGATATACGGAAGCTCATGCCCAGAAGATCATCTGTTATGAAGCCTTTGCCGTATACCGTCTCGCTCCGCTCTCCCAGGATCATGGAGTCGGATCTTCTGTTTATATTTATCACTACTGTGGTGATCTCCGGGTGTCTCTTAACGAGTTCCTTCACGAAGTTCTTCTTACCCGGGAACATATGGTCCGCAACGATAATGGTGACCAGGATCTGGCCGGAGTTCTTTCCCACTCTGATGAGGACTCTCCTTATAAGACCGGTTCCCGACTTCTCGTTATAGACCTGAAGCTTAAAGGACCTGATGAGATCCCTTATATCCTTTATGATGGCAGATGCCGTTCTGTCCTCGATAAGGCAGCCGTCACACATGACGATCCTGTGGGAACCCTCCATATATGTGCCGGAGATGATATTCCCCTTCTTATCGCGGCCGAAGGCGGAGTGTACTTTATTCCTGTAATAGAAAGGATCCCCGGCGCCCCTTATGGGAAGGACTTCGCCGACGATCCCCTTCATCAGTTTTTTTACAGACTCTTCTTTTGCGGAAAGACTCTCTTCATAAGTCTTTCCCATATATGTGCAGCTTCCGCACTCCCTGGCTTTTGGACAGGTATTACTCAACTGACTTTACCGCGCCGGTGACCACGTTCTTGAGAAGAACGGATGTGGTAACGGAACCGACACCCCTGGGTACGGGGGTGATGGCCTCAGTAAGCTCACTTACCTCATCGAAGTTAACATCACCGCAGAGATTGCCCTCCTCATCCACGTTCATTCCGACATCGATAACGATCTGGCCCTCTCTTACGAAATCCTTAGTGATCATCTTAGCCTTGCCTGCAGCAGCCACGATGATGTCGGCATTTCTGCACTCGGCCTTAAGATCAGCCGTTCTGGTGTGGCAGACAGTAACCGTGGCATTCTCCTTGATGAGCATCAGTGCCACGGGCTTTCCGATAACAAGGCTCCTTCCGACAACAGTTACCTTCTTACCCTTGAGCTCGATACCGTAATACTTCAGTATCTCGATTACAGCCTGGGCAGTACAGGGAGCATATCCCTCACCGTTTCCTGCGAAAAGGTTTGCCATATTGGCTGTACCCATGCAGTCGGAATCCTTGACGGCACTTATGGACTTGACGATATTCTCATCGGTAAGTGTCCTGGGAAGAGGTCTGAACATAAGGATGCCATGGATATCGGGATCCTTGTCCAGGTTAGCAACTGTGTCATCCAGCTCCTCCTGGGAAACATCCTCGGGAAGCTCCATTACTACGACACCGCACTCCATGGAATCGAACTTCTTCTTAAGTCCTCTCTCATAGGCCAGGTCGTCCTCCCTCGCGCCTACCCTTACAACAGCAAGGGTGGGAGTTATGCCCTTCTTCTTAAGGTCTTCGATAACGGCCTTAAGGTCTTCGTTTATCTTATCTGCTACGGGTTTTCCGAGAAGTAGGTTCATGCTCTGAGTCCTCCGAGAACTTTATTATATGCTTCGTCACATCTGGAAGAGACTTCCTTTACAAGGTCATCAGTCTTCCTGTTGAGCTCCTCTGCAAAAGCTCTGTCCTTCATGAGCTTTGTGTTTATATAGACGTTCATGGAAGCACCTGTGGCAAGTGCTCTGCATGCAGAAGCAGCGACGCCAACATCACTTATGGCAAGCCTTGAACCCTTTACTGCCAGCTCCTCGATGATAAGGGAGATCTCCTTTGCTTTTTCCACCATCTGATAGGGAACTTCTGCAGCCTTCCTGAGAGCATCCTCCAGGATCTCATCCCTTCCCTCCTGCTCCTTGGGAATGGAGTAGGCCTTGGACAGGGGCTCGAATACCTCAGCGTCCTTTTTGATGAGCTCTGCAGCATCGTCACGGAGCTTTGCGGCATCCACAAGGATCCTTTCGATATCCTGCTGATACTCAGCATACTTCTTCTTACCTGTAGTAAGGTTTGCGACCATGGAGCAAAGGGAAGCGGAAAGTGCTCCCATAAGCGCACTTGCTCCTCCGCCGCCGGGGACCGGGGCACCGCTGCTGAGTTCGTCTAAAAATACCGTTATGCTCTTGTCTGTCATTTCATTTATACCTTCCAAAATTTATTACCCTGCTATTATACAGAAAAGGCTGTCCGAAGACAGCCTTTATATCAGAATACTCTTCTTATGGACATGATGGGCATCATGTCGAGGGAACCGTATCTTACATCTTCTCCGGAGTTCGATGCGTGTATAACGGATCCGCCTCCAACATAGATGGCAACATGGCCGCAGTAGCCTCCGCCGTAATCGTAACAGACGATGTCACCCGGCTGGATATCGGATCTGTCAACTGAGTATCCGCAGCTTGCGATGGAATCCGCATAGTGGGGAACTGATACACCGATCTGTCTGTAGGCATATACTACGAGTCCTGAACAGTCAACGCCGCTGGAAGACTCACCGCAGTATACATAGGGCGCACCCAGAAGGCTCTCTGCAGCTGATACTACGCTCGATCCGTTCTGGCCGGTGATAACGGGTGTTCCGGGGGAGTAGCTCGATCCGCCTCCACCGCCGCCGGAGCTTGATCCACCGCCGCCGTTTCCGCCGCCGCCACCGGTATTCGTCCTCTGGGGGACCGGTGTGGGAGTGGGGGGTGCAGTCTGTGTCGTATATGAAACGTAGACATAACCCTCAAGGCCGCTGTCTGTAGTTACGTGATACCATTTGTCCGCAATACCGGTGCAGTGAAGTCTTGCTTCATCGGGAAGTGTTGCGACGATCTCACTCTCTGTGGAAGGCTCTGCCCTGAGGGTAAGGCTGTCCGTATCTACCCAGACTGTCCTGTCGATGGCAACCCATACCATCTCGTAGGAAAGGGTGTTTGTAAGGACATATCCCTCTTCACCGTCGTCTGTAACGATCTTTGACCAGGTATCACCGATACCGACTCTCGTAACGCCCTCGCCCGTAGCAAGGGTAGTGACTGTGGAGGAACTCATATCCGGCTCTTCCTTCAGGATAGAGTCGTATGTCTCTATATAGAGAGGCGTATCGTCAGGTGCGAAATAAAGAGGATCCAGCTGCTCGATGGGAAGACCGGCCTCGTCGAATTCCTGTACTACATAGTAGGAAGGAACATCGGTATAATCCTCTGTAGCCGTCATGGGCTCAACAAGATATGTAACACCGGTGGCACCGCTGACGGTACCTCCGTTACTAACGTCGATAAGGGTATCGCCTTCAGAAACAAGAGCCCAGTCCTCTACCAGGACCTCCTCTTCCTCCTCTTCAGGCTCCGGGAAGGTGGCTGCATATGCTTTCCTGAGGGTAAGAGAAGGATTGCTGCTCTTCATACCCATGGGAAGGCACAGTACAGGGACTGCCACGGAGATGCAGACGATGATAGCTAATATATATGTCTTCGGATTTCTGTTTGAATCCATCAGATACTCCCTTTTGTTACAATTATGTTACTACATTATACACCGATTTTGAGATTTTGACAGACCGAAGGGGTGATTACCCCAATATTCCCTTATTTTAAATAACACGCGCGTATGAATAAGGCCGGTCTCCCGTAATTCCCCTCACCGTTCCCCTATTTTGCTGTTTCAAAGACTTTAGAGGGGAATAAATGGGCGGATCGTTCAAAATATTCCCCTGTTTTTCCAATATTTGGCCAAAACAGGGGAATTCGTATAATGCCCGTATAAAAACAAAGGACCGCATCAGCTGCGGTCCCCTGTTTTTGTTCTAAGCATTGCCCGACGATCATTTTCTGATGTCTTCAGCTTTTGCCTTTTCCTTTTCGATAGCTGCCAGTCTCTCAGCCTCTTCCTGAGCCTTTACCCTGTCGAGATACTCATTGTCGAACATCTCGGCCTCCTCGGAGAACTCATCATAAGCCTTGCCTGTGATGACTTCGCAGTTCTCCTTGATAACGGGAACAGCTGTGATATTTCTGTACTTCTGTACACCGGTACCTGCAGGGATGATGGAACCGATGATAACGTTCTCCTTGAGACCGATAAGAGGATCGACCTTACCCTTAACAGCAGCGTCTGTAAGGACTCTTGCTGTCTCCTGGAAGGAAGCTGCTGACAGGAAGGACTCTGTGGAGAGGGAAGCCTTTGTGATACCCTGAAGGATCCTTCTTCCTGTTGCGGGACGAAGTCCCTCCTTCTCTGCCTTTGCATTTGCATCCTCGAAATCGAACATATCGACAGGAGTACCTGTTGTGAACATCGTATCTCCGGGATCTTCGATCTTGATCCTTCTGAGCATCTGACGTGTGATGATCTCGATGTGCTTATCGTTGATGGTAACACCACCGCTCTTATAAACCTTGAGTACCTCACCTACGATATACTTCTGAACACCACGGGGACCCTTGATCTTCATGATCTCCTGAGGATGTACAGTACCGTCTGTAAGTCTCTCGGCTGCCTCTACGACATCTCCGTCCTCAACCCTTGTAGTAGCGTTGAGTGAAAGAGGATAACGCTTCTCAGCGATAGGATTGCCGTCCTCGTCGTACTGAGGGTTGTCGGGAGTAGGAGTAACGATGATCTCTCTCATTCCCTTGGAACCTGTCTCGATCCTTACGACACCGTCGATATCAGAGATGATAGCTTCTCCCTTAGGCTTACGTGCCTCGAAGAGCTCCTCGACTCTGGGAAGACCCTGTGTGATATCCTCACCGGAGTTAGCGATACCACCGGTGTGGAAGGTTCTCATCGTAAGCTGTGTACCGGGCTCACCGATGGACTGAGCAGCCATGATACCAACAGCCTCACCGCCTGTGGTGGGAAGTCCGTTGGCAAGGTTGATACCGTAGCACTTGGAGCAGACGCCGTGGCGTGAGCAGCAGTCGAATACGGATCTGATCTTAACCTTTGTATTACCGGAAGCCTCTACCTTCTTAGCGATATCAGCTGTGATGAGCTCGTTCTTGTGAACAAGGATCTCACCTGTCTGAAGGTCCTTCATATCCTCAGCCGCATAACGGCCTGTAAGTCTGTCAGCAAGAGTCTTGATGACATCCTTTCTGTTGTTAGCCTTGGAGGAGATCTCCTTGACCCATGTGAAGTCTTCTGTTCCGCAGTCTTCCTCAGAAATGATGACTTCCTGGGCTACGTCTACAAGTCTTCTTGTAAGGTAACCGGAGTCAGCTGTCTTGATAGCTGTATCGGAAAGAGCCTTACGGGCACCATGTGAGGAGATGAAGAACTCGAGAACGTTCATTCCTTCACGGAGGTTGGACTTGATGGGGATCTCGATGACGTCACCGGACGTATCGTTCATGTTACCACGCATACCGGCGAGCTGCTTGATCTGGTTGTCGTTACCACGGGCACCGGATGTAGCCATCATCTTGATGGGGTTATCAGACTTAAGGCTCTTCTTGAGAGCGTCTGTGATCTCGTCCGTTGTCTTAGCCCATACATTAACGACTGCATTATGTCTACCGGACTCACTGAGAAGGCCCTTGTCATACATCCTGTTAACGTACTCAACCTTCTCGTCAGCCTCGCGGAGCTTTGTCTCCTTAACGTCAGGCACGATCATGTCCTCGATACCGATGGAGATACCGGACTTGGTGGAATACTTATAACCAAGAGCCTTAACGTCGTCGAGAAGTCTTGCTGTCTCGTGAGCGCCGTGGATCCTGATGCATCTTGCGATGATCTCCTCGAGCTCCTTCTTGCCGATCCTGAAGTCACACTCAAGAACGAACTTGTTGGCAGGATCTGTCCTGTCTACATAGCCGAGATCCTGAGGAACGATCTGGTTGAAGATGAAACGTCCGAAGGAGGACTTAACGAGACCGCGCTCGATCTTGCCGTCGATCTCCTTTTCGAGACGGATAGTGATCTTGCTGTGAAGCTCGATCTGGTGGTCACCGTAAGCCATGTAAGCCTCGTCGATGGAACCGAATACCATATCGTCACCCTTGCACTCCTTGACCTTCATGGTCTCGTCGCGCTGCATGGTGAGGTAGTAGCATCCAAGGATCATATCCTGTGTAGGTACTGTAACAGGCTTACCATCCTGAGGCTTCAGGAGGTTGTTGGAGGAAAGCATAAGGAATCTTGCCTCAGCCTGTGCCTCTGCAGAAAGAGGTACGTGAACAGCCATCTGGTCTCCGTCGAAGTCAGCGTTGAAGGCTGTACATACCAGGGGATGGAGCTTGATGGCACGACCCTCTACAAGGATGGGCTCGAAAGCCTGGATACCAAGTCTGTGGAGCGTAGGAGCACGGTTCAGCATAACGGGATGATCCTTGATGATATCCTCCAGGATACCCCAGACCTCAGGCTTTGCGCTGTCAACCATACGGCGGCCTGTCTTGATGTTAGCTGTGATGCCGTCCTCAACGAGTCTCTTGATGACGAAGGGCTTGAAGAGCTCGAGAGCCATCTCCTTGGGGAGACCGCACTGGTGCATCTTAAGCTCGGGTCCTACTACGATAACGGAACGTCCGGAGTAGTCAACACGCTTACCGAGAAGGTTCTGACGGAAACGTCCCTGCTTACCCTTGAGCATGTCTGTAAGAGACTTGAGCTGTCTGTTGTTTGTAGCAGATGTGGAACCTGTTACGGCTCTTCCTCTTCTGCCGTTGTCGATAAGAGAGTCAACAGCTTCCTGGAGCATTCTCTTCTCGTTCCTGACGATGATGTCAGGAGCACCGAGATCAAGGAGCTTCTTAAGTCTGTTGTTTCTGTTGATGACCCTTCTGTAAAGGTCGTTAAGGTCAGATGTTGCATAACGGCCGCCGTCCAGGGGAACCATGGGACGGAGCTCGGGAGGAAGAACGGGAAGGACCTCAAGGATCATCCACTCAGGCTTGTTGCCGGAGTTCTTGAATGCCTCGACTACTTCCAGTCTCTTGTTGATCTTCTGCTTCTTCTGGCCGGATGCCTCTTTTCTCTGCTGGTCGAGCTCTTCCTTCAGCTTGTCGATGTCGACTTCCTGAAGGAGCTTCTTGATAGCCTCAGCACCCATCTTAGCCTCGAAAGCGCTCTTGCCGTACTTGGCAACATATTCTCTGTACTTAGCCTCATCGATGGTCTCACCCTTAACGAGATCTGTCTCGCCGGGATTGATAACGATATAGGAAGCGAAATAGAGGACTCTCTCAAGTGTCTTGGGAGGAATGTCCAGAAGGGCACTCATCCTGCTGGGGATACCCCTGAAGTACCAGATGTGGGAAACGGGAGCAGCGAGCTCGATGTGACCCATTCTCTCACGACGGACGGTATTCTTCGTTACCTCAACGCCGCATCTGTCGCAGACCATACCCTTGTAACGGATCTTCTTGTACTTACCGCAGTGGCACTCCCATGACTTGATGGGTCCGAAGATCTTCTCACAGAAGAGACCGTCTGTCTCGGGCTTCTGTGTACGGTAATTTATAGTCTCGGGCTTCTTGACCTCACCTCTTGACCATCCCTTGATGACGTCGGGTGAAGCAAGCTTGATGCCGATAGATGTTAAATGATTTGAATCATACATATTGTTTGAAGTCTCCTTCCTTAAGACATGAATAGGATTAAAACGTTACCGGGTCAGTATCAGACATCGTCCTCTTCATCACCGAAGTCATCATCGAAGTCGTCTTCCATGATGGTTCCGTCTTCATTCGCTTCGACGAAGCCTGCGTCCAGGATATCCTGCTGTGTAGGCTGTTCTTCGTCGAACTCACGTCTCTTTATGTCATCCATTTCAACCAGGTTATCGTCGTCAGAGTCATCAGATGCCCTGTACTCCTTGTTGTCGTCCGTGTAGAGCGATACATCAAGAGCAAGTGCCTTGAGCTCGCTGGTAAGAACGTTGAAGGACTCGGGGATACCGGAAGCAGGTACGTTCTTTCCTCTGATGATGGCATCATAAGTCTTGGAACGTCCTTCGATATCATCCGACTTGACTGTAAGGATCTCCTGAAGGGTATGAGCCGCACCGTATGCCTCGAGGGCCCAAACCTCCATCTCACCGAATCTCTGTCCACCGAACTGTGCCTTACCTCCGAGAGGCTGCTGTGTAACGATGGAGTAAGGTCCGATGGATCTTGCGTGCATCTTGTCATCAACAAGATGGTGGAGCTTCAGGTAGTACATTACACCGACTGTTACCCTGTTCTCGAAAGCCTCACCGGTACGTCCGTCGTAAAGGACAGTCTTACCGTCGCTGTCGATACCTGCGAGCTGGAATGCCTCTGCGATATCAGCCTCGTTGGCACCGTCGAAAACGGGAGTAGCGATCTTCCAGTTGAGTGCCCTTGCAGCTCTTCCGAGGTGAACCTCAAGAAGCTGACCGATGTTCATTCGGGAAGGAACACCGAGGGGGTTAAGTACGATATCAAGTGTGGTACCGTCGGGAAGGAAAGGCATATCCTCTTCAGGAAGGATCCTGGAAACGACACCCTTGTTACCGTGACGGCCGGCCATCTTGTCACCGACTGAAAGCTTTCTCTTCTGTGCTACGTAAACTCTTACCATCTGGTTTACGGAATTCTTAAGGTTAGGATTTGTCTCCTTGGTGAAGATATCGACGTCTACAACGACACCGTACTCACCGTGAGGTACATGAAGGGAAGTATCCCTTACTTCACGGGCGCGGTCACCGAAGATAGCGCGGTAGAGCCTCTCCTCAGCCGTAGGATCTGTCTCACCCTTAGGTGATACCTTACCTACGAGGATATCTCCGGATCTTACCTCAGCACCGATCCTGATGATACCGTTCTCATCAAGGTTTGCGATGGCGTCCTCGGAAACGTTGGGAACCTCTCTTGTGATCTCCTCTGCACCGAGCTTAGTATCACGTGCCTCGCACTCATACTCCTCGATGTGGATGGATGTATATACATCATCTCTTACGATACGCTCGTTAACGAGAACGGCGTCCTCGTAGTTATAACCTTCCCATGTGGTGAATCCGATAAGAACGTTCTTACCGAGAGCAAGCTCACCGTTGTCCGTAGCAGGTCCGTCTGCGATGATGTCGCCGGCCTTGACCTCCTCGCCCATGGAGACGATGGGACGCTGGTTGATACATGTGCTCTGGTTGGATCTCTGGTACTTGGACAGCTTGTATGTGTCCTTGACACCGTCTTCCCTTGTGATCTCGATCTTATCAGCGGATACGAATGTAACTACACCGCCGTTGGATGCGACCTTACATACACCGGAGTCCTTAGCTGCGCGGTACTCCATACCTGTACCGATGATAGGTGCTTCAGGCTTGATAAGGGGTACTGCCTGACGCTGCATGTTGGAACCCATGAGGGCACGGTTAGCATCGTCGTTTCCAAGGAACGGGATAAGGCTCGTGGATACGGATACCAGCTGCTTGGGCGAAACGTCCATGTAGTCGACCTCTGAAGGATCGAGCTGAAGGAACTGGTCGAGGTGACGGCAGATGATCTTCTTGCTGATGAACTTGTTCTTCTCATCGAGAGGCTCGTTAGCCTGTGCGATATTGTAAAGATCCTCTTCGTCAGCTGTCATGTATCTGATCTCATCGGATACGATACCCTTCTTCTTATCGTAGAAACGGTAAGGAGTCTCGATAAATCCGTACTTGTTTACTCTTGCATATGTAGCAAGGGAAGTGATAAGTCCGATGTTGGGACCTTCTGGTGTCTCGATGGGACACATTCTTCCGTAGTGTGAGGAGTGGATATCACGGACCTCGAAGGAAGCACGGTCTCTGGAAAGACCACCGGGACCTAATGCAGAAAGTCTTCTCTTATGTGTAAGTTCGGCCAGAGGGTTCTGCTGGTCACCGAACTGTGAAAGCTGTGAAGAACCGAAGAACTCGCGGAAAGCAGCACTCAGAGGTCTTGTGTTGACCAGGGAAGCAGCCGTGATCTTATCAGACTCCTTATCGTCGATGCTGGCGATCCTCTCTCTGATGTTCTTCTCAACACGTGCCATACCTGTCCTTACGGAGTTCTGAAGGAGCTCTCCTACGGAACGGATCCTTCTGTTTCCGAGGTGGTCGATGTTATCGATGGTACCGACACCGTGCCTGAGGCCGATGAAGTAGGAGACCATTGCGTAGATATCATCTACAACAAGGTTCTTGGGCATAAGGTCTGCCTTCCTTGCATCAAGCTGATACATGAGCTCGGATGCGTACTCAGCCTTCTTGAAGTTGGAGCGCACTTCCTCGATGATCTCACGGAGAACACTTACTCTTACGCGCTCGTTGATAGTAGTATTGTTGATATCGAAGTTCTTAAGGTCCTTAGCTGCGAAGCTTGCTCTGATGAACTTGTCGCAGTCTACTCTTCCGTTACCTACTACCTTGTGGGGAACGTCAGAGATGGTGACTGTATCACCGACCTTCTTAATAGGATAGATAAGGCATGTGCTGATACCTGCATCCTCGACTTCCTGAGCCAGTTCTGCATTGAACACAGTACCCTTCTTGGCGATGAGCTCACCGTCCTCCGTAACAACGTCCTCGGCAGCCTTGTGACCGACGATACGTGCGGAAAGACCGAGCTTCTTGTTGATCTTATAGATACCTACTCTTGCCAGGTCATATCTCTTGGGATCGAAGAAGAGACCGGAAAGGTGGTTAGCGGCAGCGTCTGCAGAAGCAGGATCGCCGGGACGTACCTTTGCATAGAAGTTTACGAGAGCATCTTCTCTCGTGCGGCAGTTGTCCTTCTCCATTGTGATACGAAGACCCTCTTCATCACCGAAGACTTCAAGGATCTCTTCGTTTGTTGCAAGACCGAGAGCCCTGAGAAGTATAGTCAAGGGGAACTTTCTTGCACGGTCTACACGGACACTGATGACTCTGTTCTCGTCTTCCTCGAGCTCGAGCCATGCGCCACGGTTGGGGATGATCTGGGATGTATACTCAAGCTCGTCCCTCTTGCCCTTTTCCGTTCCGAAGTAAGCTCCGGGAGAACGGACTATCTGGCTGATTATTACTCTTTCGGCACCGTTGATCACGAAGGTACCGTACTCTGTCATTATGGGGAAATCTCCGACATAAGCTTCCTGATCTTTGCTCTCACCTGTCTCTGTATTTCTGAGACGGAGCTTGATCTTGAGAGGAGCGGCATAGTTGCTGTCCTTCTCACGGCATTCATCAAGACTGCAGATCGGTTTGGTAGGATCGAACTCCTTATCCAAAAAATAAACTTCCCAGATATTCTGTGAATCTGTTACGGGAGAAATATCTTGGAAAATCTGCTGAATACCCTCATCAAGGAACCAGTTGTATGAATTCTTCTGGATTTCGATGAGATTAGGTACTTCGATTACCTCGTTGATACGAGAATAGGACATACGCTCTGTCTTGCCCTGTTTGACGGAATGCACCATTATCAAATCACCTCTTGAACATGCTTCAGAACTCGCGTTCCGAGCGACCTTTTACCTAAAACGGACGTGCGATATACCACAAAAGTCCATTTTCGTCAAGTGCGACGGGCAAAGACACCCATGCACAATACGACGCATTAAAAGATTATACGCAGGTCGTCAAGGGTTGTCAACAAAAAAATTCCCTTCAGCAAAGAAGGGAATCTTTATGTCTGTATTTAATGATATCCATTATATTACTTGGAGATAGCCCTCATGAAATCATAAGCTACTGCATAGCTGGGATCGTTTACCATGATCTCCTGTGACCAGTTGTTAACAAGAGTGGTAACGATCTGGTTCCTTGCTGTGTACATCCACATGGGAACGCTGTTCTCGAAGTAGTAGATGGTTACTCTGTTTCCGTCATCGGAAACCTGGACGAATGTATCGCCAAGTGTCCTGGACTCGTCGAAGAGCCACTCGCCGAGAGCGATCTGGGAATCGGAAAGAGGATTCGTGTCAGATACTTCGTAAGTGGAAGCTGCGACTCCGTCTACATAACCGCCGGAAACGATCTCACCTGTGTTGTCGGAATTCTGCTTAACGAGGGTAGCGAAAGCGAGAGTATCTGTTGTAGCCTGGGCTGCAAGCTCGTTAGCTCTCTGCTCCATCTCTGTCCTGCCGTTAAGAAGATCAGCATCGGTGGGATTCTCAAGATCATTAGCGGGATTGTAGAGTGTAAGTGTTCTGTATGTAACTGTAGCCTCATCGTTTACATATCTGTCTACGAGATAGACTACGAATACGCCTGTGCCTGCATCGAGGATAGTGGAATCACCGGGCTCACCTGTCTCGAAGGTGAAGTCTGTGAGACCGTCAACGATCATATCTGTATTAGCAGATGTATAGGAGGAAGCAAATGTGGGATCGTAGTCCTCTTCGTTGAAACCGTAGAGCTCTGCATCTTCCTCGCCGATCTGCTCCATGACTGCGGCCTTGAAGGACTCGGAGTCTGTTGTAGCGGCGATTACTGCCTCAGCCTTGTTCTGTGCATCTGTAAGATCGTAGGAACCGTCCTCGTTGGCTGTTCCTGCGAAGTAGTAGTAGTTGAAGTCAACTCTGAGGTATGTCTCAGGGCTCTCATCATAAGCTGCCTGGATATCCTCCTCGGAAGCTGTGAAAAGGAACTGTCTTACATAGTTCTCATATTCCTGTGTGAGAGTCTGTCTCTCAACGCACTTCCTGAACTCGAATGTTGTCATTCCCCTTCCGTAGAGAGCCTGAAGATACTGCTCTGTTGTGGGATAACCGTAAAGTGTAGCTGTCTCCCTGAGGGAATCAACTGTAAGTTCAGCATATCTTTCTGCACCTGAATACTGGAGATAACCGTTCTCCTCAGCTGCCTTGTTTACCATAACGCTGTTAAGGATCTCCTGAGCGGCCTGATCCATGACGAGCATGTAGTATGTCTTGCCTGTCTCCTCATCGAAGACCTCGTCAAGCTGCTCCTGATCTGTGATCATTCCATATCCGTAGAAAGTATTGAGCACCTGATAGTAATGGTAGTTAGCTTCTACCACAGAGATATTCTCGATAGTAGTAGTAACACCCTCGGGTGAAGTCTCGGTGATCTTGATACCAGTAGTTACCTTCTGGATGATACCGGAGATATATACGAAGAATCCTACGATTATAAGGACGATAAGCACGATGAAGGCTGTCATTATAGCCTTGCTTCTCTTTGAAGCCTTTAATCCCTCATTAACCTTTTTCTTACCTGCCATAACAAAATAAACCTGCCTTTTAACATATGTGCCCAAAAAAGCACGTTATATTATAATTCCCACTCATTAATAATGCAAGGAATGTCTTTAAGAGACCTTATGATCCAGCAGTTCTCCCCCAGAAGTCCCCTGTCCACGGGCATCTTTGTCCAGTCCACCAGGGCAAAACCCGCCCCTGCGTTCCGGGCACAGAGAAGATCCGGCATGGCATCCCCCACGTAAAGGATGCGGGAAGGGACGGTCCCGGTCATCCGGGCGGCGGCCTCTATGGGCTCGGGATCCGGCTTATGGCGCAGGGTATCCTCCTTAAAGATAAAGGCGTCAAAGATATCCCCTATCCCCTTGAGATCCACGGTGGTCATGCAGGAGGATCTTCTCTTTGAAGTGAGTATCCCCTGCTTTATGCCCAGGTCCTTTAAATGCAGGAGGTCCTCTTTAACCCCATCGAAAAGGTCGATGGCATCCTCCCTCAGCATCTTCTCATTATGTTCCAGGTAAGCATCCGTCAGGATCTTCATCATCTCTTCACCGTGCATGGCGAAGGTATCCTCCAGGGGCCTTCCGATAAAGCGCATAAAGTCATCATCGGTCCTTTCACAGTGGCCGAAGACACTTTCATAAGCAAGATGGAAACACTTTAAAATTACGGGGATAGAGTCTGCCAGGGTTCCGTCGAAATCATAAAAGACGGCATCAAACCTGCTCATCGCTCTTTTCCTTTTCCTCTTTTGACTCTTCCGTCTCCACGGGCATAACGTGGATCAGTACTCTGGAGATCCACCTCTCCTGGACGTGGAGCACCTTGATGCTCAGGTTCTTATATGTGACCACAGGATGCTCCCTCTCCTCGGGGACCCTGTCCAGGAGCTGGATGACCAGTCCTGCGATGGTGTCGTATTCCTCATCGTCCAGTTCCATATCGAGAACATCTTCCAGGTCAGAGAGGGTCATGTCGCCGGCCACGATGTAGTCGCCGTTACTGAGCTTTATGAGCTCCTGCTCCTCATCATCGAACTCATCGGTGATATTACCCACAAGCTCCTCCAGCATATCCTCTATGGTACAGATACCCATGGTGCCGCCGTACTCGTCAAGTATGACCGCCAGCTGCATACCGCAGGTCTTCATCTCAGCGAAAAGGGATGAGATCTTCCTTGTCTCATGCACGAAAAGGGGCTCCCTCATAAGAGAGGAAAGGGAAAAAGAATCCTCCCTCTGTCCCAGCAGGTCCTTGATGTGAAGGATGCCTACTATATCATCAATAGTATCCTTATATATAGGGATCCTGGTATATCTCTCCTCCTTGGCCACCCTCATGACCTCATCAAAAGATGCGTCGATGGGAAGGGATATGATCTTCTTTCTGTGGGTCATGATCTCGGCGACTTCCTTGTCGTTGAACTCGAAGACGTTCTCGATCATCTCCTTTTCTTCCTCTTCTATGTTTCCGCTCTCGGATCCCACATCCACCATCATCCTGATCTCCTCCTCGGTGACCTTCTTGTCGTGGTCCTCGGGGTCGATCTTAAAGAGCCTTAAGATGGCATTGGTGGAAAGGGTCAGGAACTTTACGAAGGGTCTGGTAAAAAGACCGAAGCCCTTTACGAGTCCTGCGGAAAGGAAGGCCCACTTCTCGGGATACTTCTGGGCTACTCTCTTGGGGACCAGCTCTCCCAGTACAAGGGAGAAGTAGGAGAGGATAATGGTGATGACTACGGTACAGAGAGGTTCCAGCCAGGCCTTTGTTCCCTCGGGATCGAAAAGGCCTGCTGCCCTTCCGGCAAAATTACTGGCAGCGAAAGCCGATGACAGGAATCCTGCCAGGGTAACGCCTACCTGTATGGTTGCCAGGAATGTTCCGGGGTTGTCCAGAAAGCCCAGTACCTTCTTTGAATTCTTGTCGCCGTCTTCAGCCTGTTTCCTTATCTTGGCGTCGTTTAGGGTGATGACTGCCATTTCCGTTCCCGAGAAAAATGCATTTACGAGAACGAAGAAGAGTACTACCAGAAGATCGATAACGGTCTTGACCATATAGTTTTAATTATTACCTCATCTCATCCAGGAGCTTCTGGAGGGTCGCCCTTACTGCCTGGGGATCGGCCTTGCCCTTAAGGCTCCTCATGGACTGTCCGATCAGGAACTGGAAGTTCTTCTCGTTTCCTGCCAGATACTCGCCCACGGCTTTGGTGTTGTTTTCGAGAACCTCTTTGATGACAGGCTCGATAGCTGAAAGATCAGATACCTGTGCAAGTCCGTTCTCCTTAACATATTCCTCCGGGATAACATTCTCCTCAACCACCTTGGCGAGGACCTGCTTACCCGTCTTTCTGTTTATCTTGTTGTCATTTACCAGCTTGATGACCTCACCCACGGACTCTGTCCTGAAGTCGATCTCCTCCATGGGCTTACCAGTATCATTGAAGATCTTGAGAAGGTCCGTAAGGATCCAGTTGGAGGCATCCTTGGGATTTCCGCAGATCTCAGATGTCTTCTCGAAGATCTTAACGAGAGTGGTGGATCCGGTGATGATGTCAGCATCATACTCGGGAAGGCCAAGCTCGGACATATAGCGCTCTTTCTTCTGATCGGCGAGCTCAGGCATATTGTCCTTTACTTCCTGAAGATATTCCTCGCTTATGACGATGGGCATAAGGTCAGGCTCAGGGAAATACTTGTAGTCCTGGGCATTCTCCTTGGACCTCATGGTATATGTCATTTCCTTCTCGTCGTCCCAGCGGCGTGTCTCCTGTGTGATGGTTCCGCCGGCCTCGATAACGTCGATCTGTCTCTCCCTCTCATACTCGATAGCCCTTGCGATGGCCTTGAGGGAAGCGATATTCTTCATCTCTGTCCTGGTACCGAACTCTTTCTGGCCCACGGGCCTTACAGAGAGGTTGACGTCAGCTCTCATGGAGCCCTCCTGCATCTTACAGTCGGATACTCCGAGATACTGAAGTGTATCCCTGATCTTCTCCAGATAAGCTGTAACCTCCTCTGCACTCCTGAAGTCAGGCTCGGAAACGATCTCGATAAGAGGTACGCCGCATCTGTTGTAGTCCACCATGGTCTTCTCCGTGAAGGGATCGTGGACAAGCTTGCCTGCATCCTCCTCCATATGGATCTCATGGATCCCGATATACTTCGTACCCTCTGAAGTCTTGATCTCCACCTTGCCGTTCCTGCAGATGGGGAAATAGAGCTGTGATACCTGATATGCCTTGGGCAGATCGGGATAGAAGTAGTTCTTTCTGTCGAACTTGTTATTTCTGGTGATCTCACAGTTAAGTGCTGTTCCGGCCTTTACCGCAAACTCCACCACGCTCTTGTTCAGGGTGGGAAGTGTTCCGGGCATACCGGAGCAGATCTCACATACATGGGTGTTGGGATCTCCGCCGAACCTGGTGGAACATCCGCAGAATATCTTTGACTTTGTGGAAAGCTCGCAATGGACCTCGAGTCCTATTACCATCTCAAATTCAGCCATATCAGAAAGCCCTCCTTGTGTGATGATCCGTCTCACGCTGGTAAGCGGCGGCTACAGAACAGAGAAGCTCCTCTGAATAGTGCTTTCCGATGATCTGCATGCCCACGGGAAGTCCCTGACTGTCTGTTCCGCAGGGGATGGATATCGCAGGAAGTCCCACGATATTGATGAGTACCGTACAGATATCTCCAAGATACATCTTAAGAGGATCTGAAAGGCTCTCTCCCGCCTTCAGGGCGGTAGTGGGGGCAACGGGTCCGATGACCACGTCATATCTCTCAAAGGCCTTGTCGAAGGCATCCTTTATAAGAGCCTTGGCACGGAGGGCCTTGTTGTAGTAAGCGTCGTAATAACCGGAGGAAAGAACGAAGTTTCCAAGCATGATCCTTCTCTTTACCTCCATTCCGAATCCTTCGGACCTGGATCTGATATAGAGCTCCATCAGGTCGTCTACGCCCTCGGGGGAATAACCGTACTTGATGCCGTCATATCTGGAAAGATTTGAGCAGGCCTCGGCGCAGGCGATGATGTAGTAGGTGGGGATGGCATAATCCATGATGGGCATGGGGAATGTCTTCACCTCGGCACCCTTGCTCTCCAGGAGCCTTACAGCCTCCACTACCTTGTCCCTTACGTCCTTGTCGATACCTTCACCGAAATACTGCTCGGGAAGTCCGATCTTAAGGCCCTTCACATCGAAGTTCCTGACCTTTTCGATATCGATAAGCTCTGTCTTTGTAGATGTCTGGTCCTTTTCGTCCAGTCCGCAGATAAGGTTGAACATGTAAGCCACGTCCACCACGTCCCTGCCGATGGGTCCGATCTGGTCAAGGGATGAAGCAAAGGCAACGAGTCCGTATCTGGAAACTGTTCCATATGTAGGCTTAAGACCCGTAACACCACAGAAGGATGCGGGCTGTCTTATGGATCCGCCTGTATCGGAACCCAGGGAGATAAGGGCATGGTCGCAGGCAACAGCTGCTGCAGATCCGCCTGAGGATCCGCCGGGCACCCTGTTCTCGCCCCAGGGATTGAGGGTAGGTCCGAAGAAGCTGGTCTCGGTGGTGGAACCCATGGCAAACTCGTCCATGTTGGTCTTACCGATGATGACCATACCCTCGGCCTTGATCTTCTTTATTACGGTTGCATCGTAGGGAGGGACGAAATTGCCCAGCATCTTCGATGCACAGGTGGTCTTCATTCCCTTTGTGCAGATATTGTCCTTGATGGCGATGGGAACGCCTGCCAGCTTTCCGGTGAGCTTGCCTTCAGCTATGAGCCTGTCGGCTTCCTCTGCCTGTGCCACTGCATCATCTGCTATGGTTATGAAGCAGTTATACTTTCCGTTCTCGCTTTCGATCTTCTCCAGGAAAGCCTTTGTGATCTCCACGGATGTGAGCTCTCCGGATCTTATCTTCTCTCCGGCCTCAAGAGCCGAAAGCCTTGTTATCTCTTCTGTCGTCATATATTACTCCACTGTCTTGGGAACAAGGAATGTTCCGTCTTTACTCTCGGGTGCGTTGGAAAGGATATCCTCTCTCATGTCACCATTGGTGACTTCATCCTCCCTGAAGACATTCGTCCTTCCGAAGGCATGGCTCATGGGCTCGACGCCTTCAGTGTCGAGTTCGTTGAGCTTGTCGATATATCCAAGGATGGAACCGAGGTCTTTGGCAGTCTTTTCTTTCTCCTCGTCGCTCAATCTGATGCGGCCGAGCTGTTCAAGGTAATCAACCAGTTCGTTAGTAATCTCCATCTTTTTTCTCCTTATATCTTAACCTTTGAATTTTATCATGCAAAAAAGACTTAGTAAATGTGATAATATCTTTCCATGAAAGCAAAAAAGAAACTTCTCATCCCCCTTTCGGCCGTGCTCGCGGCCATGGCAGTCACCCTGATCATATTCGCTCTCTACAGGGAGGGCGTCATCACCCCGCTGACCTTTAAGCGCCCGAAGGAACTGACAAAGACAGACGTCGGAGAGACCACCCCCTACGAACCTGAGGAATATTGCGAAAACCTCCTTCTCGTAAACGCTGAATATACCATCGGGGAGGACTTCGCTCCCCATGTGGAATACTACAAGGATACGGACGTTCTCATGAACTCCTGTATCATAGACGACTACGCCCTCCTTTCCTCCTATATCCGGGAGACATACGGCCAGAAGTTCTGCGTATCCAGCAGCTACAGGACTTATGAGGACCAGCAGAGGGTCTATGACGAAGAAGGACCGGATATCGCAGCCCTTCCCGGCACCTCCGAGCACCAGACCGGCCTTGCCCTGGACGTATATGTACACCGGTTTTCCGGATTCGGCTTCATAGACTGCGAGGCGGGAAGATATGTGAACACCTACTGCCAGGAATACGGCTTCATCATCAGATATCCGGAGGGAGCCGAGGATATAACAGGTTTCTCCTATGAGCCCTGGCACATAAGATATGTGGGACAGCCCCATGCGGAGATCATCGCAGAGCAGGGCATCACCCTGGAGGAATACTTCGACCTCTTTGAGATCGGACAGTGGTATGCCTATGAAGACTATCTCATCTCAAGACAGGATGAGGATGAAATAACGATCCCCGCCTCCTGTGACGGGGACGGGGTCATCGTAAGTCCGGATAATACCGGTCATGTCTTTGTTACTATCGATCAGTCTTCCTGATCCTCTTCATCCTCAACGGGGACGATCTTCTTTTTCTTCTTTTTGACAGGTGCCTCGGGCTCAACAGCTACAGGCTTGTTCTTCCTGACCGCATAAGCGATACCGAATACGATAGCTCCCACGATGGCAACGCTTCCTACAGATGCAAGGATGATGAAGATGACATCGAGAGCCTTGCTTCCCGTTACGCTTCCTGTTCCTACGCCGGGTGCTACTGTCTCGTCTGTTGCCTGACCGTCTCCCTCACCGTCGATATCAAGATTGATGGTATCAACGGAAGCGACGCCGTCATAAGGCATGTCAGTGCCGAACTGGTATGTGCCGTTGTCGATAAGATCGGAGATATACTGGCTCATGGCATTTACTGCCAGCTGGGTCTTGGCGTCTTCAGAGATCTCCACAAGACCTGTATAACCTACGACAAAGTAACCATAGTAGTCAGAATGGATGACTTCGATATCTCCCACCTGTCTTGCGGGATCAAGGGCCCATGCCTCAAAGACAGGATCCATCTGTCCTTCCTGGACGCCGACTTCACCATACTGATAGCACTCGCCGTTGGTATAGCTGGTGGCACCGAGTACTGCCAGGTCGTCAAGACTTGAGCACTGGTCGAAGATGCCCTGGGCAAGAGCCTCCTGGGCTGCGATCTCCTCCTCGGAATAAGAATCGGAAGGAGCATAGAAGAGAGCATATCTGATATTGGGTACCATGATCTCGCTCTCGTCGAACTCATAATCCTCGATATACTTGGAGGTATATACGTCAGCCATGTAGTAGTGCTCCATGATCTTTCTGAAGGATTCCTCCGTGCAGGAAGGTCCGTAGTAGATCTGAAGATACTCGTCCAGGGTCATGCCTGCGGGCTCGGCACTTGTGGTGCGGAGCTGCTCGATGGAATCGTCGATGGCAGCATACATCTCGTCTGTAAGAGTAAGGCCCTGCTCGTTGGCAAGCTTATTGATGATAAGTGTGCTCTCCAGCATCCTCTCTGCATAAGTTACGAAGAAATCGCCATATGTGCTGATGCCTTCTGCTGCGCCCTCGGGCACCTCAGCGGAAAGATCGATATATCCCTCCAGGGTTGCGGGATAATAACCATAGGAAGCATATGTGGAAAGCTCCGCGAATGCATCTATAAAATAGAAGTTTGACTCATCCACGGGTACTTCCTGGCCGTCGAAAGTATAGGGATGCTCAAGGAAACTGTTGAGCTGGCTTCCGTAGACAGATTCAAAGCTGTATTCCGAAAGGTCCAGCGTGGGAGATGTGGCATCTGCAGATGATCCTTCGGTGCCTAACTGGAGCTGATCGTCTGAACCTGCTGTCTCTACGGCAGTCCTGGAGGTACATGCGCAGAAAGGCAGCATCATGGCTGCGACCAGAAGTCCTGCCACCGTGATCTTGATCTTTTTCATTAACAATTCACCCTTCTTTCCAAAATTTACTGCGATATATTCTATCACATAAAATCATTTCAGTCTTACGGCATTCACAGAACTTATGAATACCTCCCCTTCAAGGCCCAGATAACAGCCTCCGTCCTCGTTTACGTCAACGGTGACGGTATGTCTCTGCATATCACTCCTGTCGAGGTATTCAACTTCGACAGTACCTGTAAGGGGCGTTACTACATATATATCTCCGGAAGTCGTAAGCATTGAGCTGTGGTAGTCATCTACCGTATAAAGGAATCCCACATAGGAATCATCGTCGAACCTGAACTCCATGGGAGATGAGAAGCTGCCCTCCTCATCCATAAAGGCCTGGCGGTCCGACTCCAGTGTCACATCATAGGAAAGCTCCCTGTCAGCCAGAAGATCATCATAATCCATATTCCCGTGGACACCTGTAAAGTCAGGGGTATAGATAATGTCAGGCTGCATCTCCCTGACATGGTCGTCAGTGATGAGGGCATAATACGTCTGGGCCTTAAGGGAGGTCCATGTTCCCGTGGAAGCAGGGAGCAGCTTAAAGTAGCTGTTCACAAGGCTGGTCATATATCCGCCCAGGGCGATGACAAAGGATGCAAGTACCACAGCGGTGACTCTTGTGGTGGCTTTCTTTTTCGCTATGAAAGTGATGCCGAAGGCAATGATACAGGACAGGAAGAGAGCCCATCCGAAATAGCAGATGGTGGTGGGTACATAGCCGTTGGTGGCCAGCTCCAGCACCCAGTACTGATAGTTGGCAGTAAGGGAATGTGGAAGCGCGTAGAAAAGGGCTATGAGAAGACCTGAAGCAGCGAAAACAAGGAGCGTTATGCGGAGCTTCCGGGTCTCTTCCTCCTTATTTCTCCTGATCTGGTTGAACATGAGCCAGAAACCTGCGAAGCATCCGGCAAAGGCCATTACGAAGATGGCCAGGGCGTGCTTGCTGATCCTTCCCGGGGAGAACATCAGGTACCAGGGTCCCATGAACCTGGCAGATCTTAAGGGGAACATGGCAAAGGTATAGACCTTATATGCGGCCACGAAATCGTGGAAGTTTCCGATCTGGTCGATAGATGTAACTGCCATATCCACTATAGGATGTTTATTTACATATTTAATGATGCCGTAGTAGAGGACTGCGGTGAAAAAATGGGGAAGGAGATAGAGAACGAAAGAGATCACCGACTTCTTCAGGGGCTTCTCCTTCCTCTTTGTCCAGCAGTATGAGAAAGTGATCAGGGCATATACAGCCGCTGCCATAAGGAAGGGCTCATATGTCTGCATTGATTCGTAGTAGAGGATAACGCTCAGGATGAGGCGCCAGGTGTTCTTCTTCTCCCCCAGCCTTGTAAGCCATCCGTGGTAGAGCCACAGGCCCAGGATCATGATAAAGAGTCCGTACATGAAATCCAGGGGATAGCATGTGATCAGGCTGTGCCAGATATCCACCTGGAGGAATACGGTGAAGAACAGGGAGAAGAACCAGCCGTAGACAGGCTTTGTCTTCTTACCCAGGATATATGAGATAAGCGCGATGTTCATCACGATGGGCACATACTGAAGGAGCCATACGGCAGTATAGTTTCCAGTGCCCTCAATGAGATATCTGAAAGCCACCACCGCCGGGAAGATAAATCCTATCCTTCCCCTTGCCAGGGAGAACTCCAGTGCTCTCTTATAGCCCTGGGACAGTGTCTCAGTCCTGGCGTAGATAAATTCCAGGAAGGAGTCGTGGCACGCAAGGACAGTATCCTTCAGGAAATAAAGGAGCCAGCTCATAAGGAATACGGAACAGGTGCCCAGAGCGATGGTAAGGATCCTGTCGTTTCTGAGGATGGCCCTTGCCTTCTCTTCAGCCTCTGTACCGCGGAGCTCCAGGAGCCTGTCGGCAACATAGTAGCAGACCACGAAAAGGAGCAGCATGGCATCCAGGAATACTGCGATATTAACGGTATTGAATTCCATGGGAGGATATCCGCCCAGATCCTTCAGATAGTAGAAAGCCTTGGGAGCCATGAGAAGTGCTGCGGAGATGACGTAGGGAAGTTCCCTCCTGCTGATCTTCTTCTCATCCGTCAGCATGAGATAGATGGAAGGTGCCAGATACATGGAGTTATAAAGGAAGGAATTGGGTGTTACGAAGACCATGGCGCTTGTAAGGACAAAGAGCTTTTTCCAGAGCTTTTTCTCCCTGAAGGTAAAGACGAATGCGATACCTGCCACGGCCACCGAACCCATGAGCCAGAAGTTCTTTACCACAGCGGTGTTGGGCTCCATGCCCAGTACCCTGTAGATAAAGGAAAGAAGGCCCGTAAGACCTACGTTAAAGTAAACGGAGTAATAACCTACGCTTCCGTGTCCGAAGCCCAGGGCGCTGGTGATGAACTCATAGAGATTGTCCATGAAGGCACCCTTCATAAAGAAGATGGGAACTATGGTGACGAAAGCGCCTGTAAAGATGGCGATGATCAGCTTTTTGTACTTCTTATCCAGGGGGTACATAAAGAGCATGAACGCCGGGTATATCTTGGTGGCCGCTGCAAGAGATGCAAAGACGGCACCATTGTTCTTTTCGGGATGATATTCCTCATAAAGAGCAAAGAGCATGAAGAATATGATGGTGATCATAAGGTAGTTTCCCCTGTCGATCATGAAGATCGAGGGGGCACTTATGATCAGGGCGGTCATTACCGCGATATTCATGGGGATGTCCTTTTTGCTCCTTCTGAAGCACACGGCGATGACCAGCATGGCGATGACGAAGATCACCACGAGAGCGATAAAGGTAGCTTTTACCTTAGGATCGTAGATGGCATCACCAAGGGGCTCGTGATAGACATCCGGATTGCCTGCCCTGGCGAAAAAATATGCAATGAAAAGTATAAAGGGCGGGTAGTTGGAAAGGCCTGAAAGATAGGGGTTTCTGTCCTTTACCGCCCCGTTGATGGTGGAGAAATCCTTAAAGGCATCCTCTCTGAAGAACAGGAAGCTGCCGTAGGGGTATTCAAGGTGAAGACCGTATCTGCAGATAAGAGAACAGATGATAAATGCCAGATAGACCCCGGCAAATACCGCGAAAAAGAGTATGAGCTTTTTCTTTCTTTCCATCTCACCCTTCATGGTTTAGTCTTCCTTCTTCTCCTCTTCCTCATCAAAATTAAGTCTCTCGGCTTCGATGACCAGAGGCCTGTTCATGATCCTGTCATTGATGTTCAGGATATATTCACCCAGAAGTCCGATGAAGAACAGCTGGACTGAACCGATGACAAAGAGACCGATGGTAACGGGAGCCATACCTGCAGGGAACTGATCCCACCAGATGAGCTTGAGTACAAGATATACAAGAGCGATCAGAAGGCTTATGGCCGAGAAGATCGCTCCTCCTATGGTTGCTATACGAAGACCGATCTTCGTGTAGGAAGTGATGGAGAGCATAGCCGCATCATAGAGCCTGTAGAAGTTGTTGCTCGTCTTTCCTGCTCTTCTCTGGGGCTGCTCGTAGGGTATCTCTTTTCTCTCGAAGCCCAGCTCTGCCACGATGCCGCGGAGGAAGGGCTTGGGATCGTTGAGGTCACGGAGCACCTGGACAAAGCTCTTGTCATAAAGGCCGGATCCGGTAAAGTGCTCGATCTGCTCAACGTCGGAGAACTTCTTGATGAGCTTGTAGTACATGCTCCTGAGGAAGTACATGATCTTGGACTCCTTGCTGGAGGTCTTGATGCCGATGACGATCTTATATCCGTTCTCCCACTCCTTGACATACTTGGGGATGAGCTCCACGGGATCCTGGAAATCGCACACCATGGATATGGTGCAGTCACCTGTGGTCTGGAGCATTCCGTAGTAAGGTGAATTGAACTGTCCGAAGTTCTTGGCATTGAAGATAGCCTTTATATGCTTGTCCTTCTCGCACATGGCGCGGAGCTTGGGACGTGTCAGGTCCTTTGAGTCATTATCTATGAACAATATCTCGTAGTCGTAGCCCGGGAGGTCCTCCGCGAACATCTTCGTCAGGGCTTCCGCCATGGGCTCAACGTTTAATTCCTCGTTATAGCAGGGTATCAGAACGCTTATCTTCTTCATTTCAAATACTCCTTCCTGTACCATTCGACTGTCTCTTTTATTCCTTCTTCGAAAGAGTACTCCGGGACAAATCCGGTATCCTCTGTAAGTTCACTTATATCAGCACACAGGTACATGACCTGGCCGGGGTAGTAATCCACTTCGCCGAATCCGATATCGAGACCCGGGCCGGCTTCATCCCTTATGGCTGTTATATATTCCCTGAGGGGACGCACGCTTCCGGAGCCCACGGGATAGACCTTACCGTCCACACCCTTTGTGAGAGCCAGGAAAAATGCCCTTGCGGCATCCTTGCAGTAGAGGTAATCCCACATCTGCTCACCCTTGGTGTAGGAAGCCTTCTTTCCTTCCGCCATGGTCTTTATGCCGCTCATTACCATGGTGTGCATTCCGTCGTAGGCACCGTATGTACTGAGGATCCTGACCCAGACATGCTTCAGGCCCAGCTTTTTGGCCTCCACCCTGGTCATCTGTCCTGCACAGAGCTTGCCGATGCCGTAGCCGTTCTCGGGGAAACAGGGTGTGTCAGGTGCCAGCTTGATGCCGTCCTTTACCCTTCCGTATTCAGCCTGGGAACCTGCTCCCATGAAGGCCTTGCATCCGAGTCCTGCCGCGGCCCTTACCGCCTCAACGGAATATCCTACGTTCTTTATCTGGATATCCATATCATTTCTGGAGTCGCCGTGGGTACCGTCCCAGGCGAAGTGGAAGAAGAGTTCAGCCCCGTCTATACCGGAAGTCCTGAGGACTTCGGGAAGGGTGCCTATCTCCTCCATATCAAGTTCCACCACAGTCACGTTTTCGCTGACGGGGACATTTCCTGCCCTGGAAGATCCGGGCCTTATAACGGCGATAACATCATAACCCTCCGTTACCAGAAGGTTTGTGAGGGCTATGGCCAGCATTCCCGTTGCGCCTGTAACTACTGCTCTTTTCACTGGGGAACAGACTCCTTTATGGCATCGAACTCCTCCCTCTCAAGGAAGGGGAACATATCCTCGATGGGCGGGGATACGATCTTTCCGTCGGGAAGGACCTTTGAGGAGAGCTTAGGTGAGAATGTCTGCTTGTCGGAAAGGACGACTTCGCACAGGACGGGATCGTTTCCTTCCAGGACCTCCTTTACCTTAGCCTCTATATCTTCACTGTTATCGATCCTTACATATCTCATCCCGTATGCCCAGGAGAGCTTCTCCAGGTCAGGGAAAGACAGGCCGTTTCCGTCGCAGACACCTACCAGCGGGGGCTGGAAGAGATTTGTCTGGGTCTGTCTTATGGAATGGTATCCGTTGTTATTGAGGATAAATGTCTTAAGGTTCATCCTGTTGTAGATGACTGTCTGCATCTCCTGGATATTCATCTGGAAGGAGCCGTCACCATCGATACAGATGACCCTCTCCCCTTCTCTTGCCACAGCACATCCGATGGCTGCCGGGAATCCGTATCCCATGGCTGCGCAGCCGGAGTTGGTGAAGAGTCTGGTGTTCTTCTTTATGTGCATTCCCTGGAAAGTGACGACACATGCGGAACCGTTGCCGCAGATGACGCTCTCATCCTCAGTGATAGTCTTGCTCATCCTGTCGATAAACACATAGGGATTTACCGGGGACTTGATATCATCATATTCAGGAAGACATGCCGGGAATCTGGCGTCGATATCCCTGCACCACTTAAGCCATGCATCATGTCTTCCATCGGCCTCATAACCGCTCTTATTGATAGATACGAGCACATCCTTAAGATCTGCATTGATCTTCATATCTACTTTAACTGTGGGCTTTTCCAGCTCGGCAGGATCGATGTCCACCACGATCTTGTAGGCATCCTTTGCCCAGGCCTTGTAGTTATAGCTGATCATCCTGATGTTCATCCTGCATCCTACTACGAAGATGAGGTCACTGCTCTGGACTACGAAGTTTCCGCCTCTCGTTCCTACAGTTCCCGGTCTGCCGCAGTAGTAAGGGTTCTCATCGGGCATGAGATCATGGGCATTCCATGCTGTTACCACAGGGATCTTCAGCTTTTCGGCCGCATCGAGAAGATCCTTCTCAGCGCCTGCCAGCCTTACTGCAGTACCTGCCAGGATAACGGGACGTCTTGCCTCAGAGATCTTCTTCAGGATCTCTTCAGTCTTTGACTCATCGTAGACGGGAGACTCCTTGGCCTGAAGCTCCTTCATCTCATCAGAACCTTCAAAGTGCTTAAGCGTATCTTCTTCGACCTTGGCAGCCTGGACATCCAGGGGGATATCCAGCCATACAGGTCCTTTTCTTCCGTTATTTGCAAGATACCATGCTTTCTCCAGGTGGTACATGATCTCTTCGGGATCCGTGACCATTACTGCATACTTAGTCATGCAGGAGACAGAATCAACGATGGGGAATTCCTGGTCTCCCAGCTGCCTTAAGGGAAGCTCGGGAACAGACCATACTGTGGTCTCTCTCTTGACCTGACCTGAAATGACGAACATAGGGATGGAATCAAGATATCCGCCCATTACACCGGTGATGGCATTAGTTCCGCCGGGACCGGATGTAACGCAGCAGCCTGCGATCTTTCCCGTAAGCCTTGCATAGCCTTCAGCTGCGATGGAGCAGGCCTGCTCATGGTGGTTATAGATACATGTAAGTCCTTCGTGGTGACCGAAGGCATCGTTTAAGTGCATAGCTCCTCCGCCGGTGACGGTGAACATATGCTTCACGCCTTTTGAAACAAGAAAATCTGCGATTATATGTGCAACTTTACGCATCTTCTTCCTCCCTGAAAAGAGTCATTATATCGAGGGCACAGTCTGCATAGATCACGTGCTCATAGTCATTTATATCTTCGCCTCCGAACTCTCCGAAACCGAAGCCGAAGGATACCGCCGCAAAAGAGGTACCGGCCTTTTCCGCTCCCATGGCGTCGTGGGAACTGTCACCCACCATAAGGACCTTCTTCTTGTCCGAAACGCCGAGTTCCGCGATGCAGAGCTCTATGATGTCGCTCTTTCTGAGCTTGCCCTCATAGTCGGAACCGTAGATGATATCCGTATACCTATCGAAGCCGAAATGCTTCAGGAGCTTCTCGGCATAGTCCTGCTTCTTATATGTAGCGATGGCTGTAGGGATACCCTCAGCATTAAGTCTTTCGAAGAGCTCATAGATGCCTTCGTAGGGCTTTGCCAGAAGGAGGTTGTGATTGGCATATCTGTCGCGGAAATATGCGGCTGCCTCCGTATATCCCTTTTCGTCCAGCCCCAGCTTGTCCCTGAAGGACCATTCGATGGGCGGGCCGATGAACTTTAAGAGCTCACTTTCCGGGAGCATCTCATAGCCGAAGTGTTCGATGGTCTCCTTAACGGAAAGGAGGATGCCTTCAGAGGTATCAAGGACGGTTCCGTCCACGTCGAAAAGTACAGCCTCAAACATCATAGTGGGAATCCGTCACAAAATCGATCTTAAATCCGTCGGAGAGCTTTTTGAGCTCGCCGATAACATAGTCGTTGAGTTCCGAAGCTTCATTACTTGTGAACTCATACTCCATGTCGGGATTAAAGTAGTTGGGTCTGTTATCTACGGCATAACCGTCAAATCCTGCGCAGGATACTTCGGTGACACCGATCTTCTTCAGGAGCTTTAAGAGCATCAGGAAGGAGTTGTCGATGATCTGGGCATTGAAGTCCAGAAGGTTTGAATATCTGATGGTATAGTCGAAGTCCGTTACGGAGCTCGTTACATTGGAAGTGGCGATGACCTTGTATGTGTCAGCGTTCTTGGCAAAGCTGGGAGCCAGCTGTACCTGCCTCTTCTTGTTGGTAACGAAGCAGTAGTCGGGCTTTATCGTCTCGGGGATAAAGTTGATGCTTATGATCTCCGGATTATTAGCCATGATGAAGGACTCCACCTTGTCGGCCTCGTTCTTAACGCTTGTACCGGGACCGATGATGAGGATCTTCTTGTCCATAAGTTCCTCAGAGAGCTTCTTCAGGTCCTCCTCATCATTTACCTCGATCTCCTGATAGTCGGAGTAGAGCTTTTCGATGAGCTTCTCATCGTAAAGGAGCTTCTTGTCACCCTCCAGTCTCTTAAGGATCTTGTTGATGGCCTTGATGGAAAGGGTCCTCTTGTTCATCAGGTAGCTTACATAGCTGGGATGGCAGTCATTTGATGCCGCGATGTAGAAGAAGAGTGAATATCCCCAGGGTGACTGGTGATAGAAGTTCATTACATTTGCATCGGCAGCCTCCAGGATCTGGTAGATGTCATAATCCTTTCCGTGTCTGCCGTTAAGGTACATGGCGATAAGCTCAAGAGGGCAGTTACCTGCGCTCTTTCCCATACCGAAGATGGTACCGTCCACAAGGACATTTCTCTCCGTCTTATATGAGAGCATCTCGATGCAGTTCGCATATCCCAGCTGGAAGTTGTTATGTGCGTGATAGCCCATCTCGATCTCAGGATCCAGGCCCTCGTCCAGAAGGGTTGCATAGTGTAGGAGCGTATCGCTGTGGCACAGTCCGTATGTATCCACCATGGATACGGCAAAGGGCTTCACCTCATTTGCAAGACGGATCAGGTCACGGAGCTCGTCGTCGGAATATGATGTGATGGATACGAGCTGGGCAAATACCCTGTATCCCTTCTCCTTGAGCTGTGCTACGAACTTCAGCGCATCCTCCCTGAGGTGCTTTTTGAAGATGACCCTTATGGTATCGATGCATGTCTCGTTTGCGGGGCAGATCTTATCGATGCCGGCATGGCCGTAGTCGATCATACCTACTATCCTGGCGTTGCCCTTGTCCAGGTTTCCGAAGGTCTTCGCGATGGACTTAGCGTCCGGGAAGATGGCCCTGTCGGGATCATAGGGCCTGGCCTCATCGATAAATCCGATCTCTATATAATCCACCTTCGATGCCACCAGGCGCTCGAAGATGCTGACCAGATTGTTTCTTCCGAACTTCCAGTCGTTAACGTAACCGCCGTCTCTTAATGTACAGTCAAGCAGGCTTATCGTTCTCATTTAAATCTTCCTCCGGTTTCTTGCCTTTCTGTCTGTATGCCCAGAACTTGTTCATTACGAAGTTGATGGGCACGCTCACAACAAGAGTTATGATGGGTGCAATATATTTGCTGATATGGATGATATCAACGCAGAACCAGGAGATGAGATTGCTCAGTCCCAGCCCCGTAAAAGCATATGCGATATATGTCTTGATAAGTGTCTGCCACCAGACTCTCTTCTCTCCATCTTCGCTCTCCTTGAAGACGAACCTGTTGCTCCAGAAGAATGCCCAGAGAACGGAGAGGAAGAATGCTACTGTATTTCCGATATATTTGTCTATTCCTTCAAAACCGCCGATATGGTCCAGAGTAAGAAGGGTAAGAGCATTTATGCCGTAGGAGACTATGGTATTCGAGACACCCACGAGAGCAAACTTCACGAACTGCATGAAAGCCTGCTCCTGTTCTTCTGTAAGTTCCTTCTTTACGGGCTTAAGGATAAGCCTGAGACAGAAGAGGACGAATCTCTCGAATACGCTCCAGATCTTAGAACCGATACTGTTTTCCATCTGATGATTACTGCTCCAGTGCTTCCCTTATTGTCTTTGCCATGTAGTCGATCATCTCGTCTGTCATTCCGGGATAGACGCCGATCCAGAAGGTATCGTTCATGATACGGTCTGTGTTCTTAAGATCGCCTACCACCCTGTAGCCTTCGCCGGTATTTCTCATCTCGTCGAAGCAGGGGTGCTTTGTAAGGTTGCCGGCAAAGAGCATCCTGGTCTGTACCTTGTGATCCTCGATATACTTGACCACCTTACTCCTGTCTGTTCCCTCCTTACATGTGATGAGGAAACCGAACCAGGAAGGGATGGAATTCTCACAGGGCTCGGGGAGGATAAGTTTATCCTCTGTTCCCTTAAGGCCTTCCTTGAGCCTGTCGAAGTTATGTCTCCTTCTCTCGACAAAAGAGGGGAACTTTACTATCTGTGCACATCCGACTGCAGCCTGAAGGTCTGTAGCCTTGAGGTTGTAGCCGAAGTGGGAATAAACATACTTATGGTCGTAACCCAGGGGAAGGAGTCCGTACTGCTTGTCGAATCTGTGTCCGCAGAAGTTGTCCTTACCGGAGGGGCAGATGCAGTCTCTTCCCCAGTCCCTCATGGACCTGATAGCCTTGTGAAGGATAGGGGTATTTGTGTAGATGGCGCCGCCCTCACCCATTGTCATGTGGTGAGGGGGATAGAAGGAGGATGTTCCGATATCTCCGATGGTACCTGTGAACTTCTCCTCGCCGTCGATGATGTACTTGGAACCCAGAGCATCGCAGTTATCCTCGATGAGCCACAGGTTATGCTTGTCGCAGAAATCCTTTACGCCCTTAAGGTCGAAGGGATTTCCAAGGGTATGTGCGATCATGAAAGCCTTTGTCTTGGGGGAGAGTGCCTCCTCCAGCATGGAAACGTCGATATTGTACTGTGGGATCGTAACATCCACGAAAACGGGAACTGCGCCGTACTGGATAACAGGTGCCACAGTAGTGGGGAAACCTGCTGCAACAGTGATGACCTCATCACCTCTGTTGATCTTGCGCTCCTTGAGAAGAGGGCTTGTAAGAGCCATGAAAGCTCCCAGGTTTGCAGATGAACCGGAGTTGACAAGAGAGCAGAACCTTACGCCGAGATATTCAGCGAATGCCTTCTCGAACTGATCTGTATATCTTCCGGCTGTAAGCCAGAACTCCAAAGAGGAATCAACGAGATTTACCATCTCCTCGTGTCCGTATACCCTTCTTGCATAAGGGATGCGGTCACCCTCTTCATATTCCTTGACCCTGTGGTATGTATCGCAGTATTCGGATACCATTCCGAGGATCTTTTCTCTTGCTTCCTGTTCTGTCATGTTCTCAAACATCTTTTCTTCTGTCCTTTCGTATCAACCGTTGATATATTCACTTATCTGTCTGTCCATGATGCCGGGGATATCTCCGCCCTCCGACCAGACCCTGCTCCATTCACAGACCCTGGCCACAGCCTCTTCGATATGCCACCTGGGGCTCCAGCCGAAGGTCCTCTTGAGCTTGCTGGAATCCAGCTTCAGGAACCCTGCCTCATGGGGTGCATCCTTCTCGGATCTGTCCACCCTTGTGATGTTCCCCCACTTCTCACAGAAAAGATCTACCACCTCGCCCGTGGTCCTGCAGTCACAGTCATCCGGCCCGACATTGTACCACGAAGCTTTAGTCCTGTCTTCATATTGTTCCTTTGCGATCATAAGATATGCGAACACCGGCTCCAGTACATGCTGGTAGGGTCTTGTGGAATAAGGGTTCCTGACTATGATGTCCTCACCCTTTATGGCTGCCCTTACGCAGTCGGGGATTATCCTGTCATTTGCGAAGTCGCCTCCGCCTATTACATTTCCTGCCCTTGCGGTGGAAATGGCGGGGGAGTCCTCCTTATCGAAAAAAGAATTCCTGTAGCTATGGGTCACCAGCTCGCTGCAGGACTTTGAATTTGAATAGGGATCGTAGCCGTCAAGGAGCTCATCCTCTCTGTATCCCCACTCCCACTCATTGTTCTTGTATACCTTGTCAGTGGTGACATTAAGGAAGGATCTGACACCGGGGTGCTTTCTGACGCACTCAAGGATATTGACCGTTCCCATGACATTGGTCTCATAAGTATAAACGGGATCCTTGTAGGAATCCCTTACGATAGGCTGTGCAGCCATATGGATGACGATCTCGGGATCAGCCTTTGAGAAGGCCACCTCAAGTGTCTTAAGATCTCTGATATCCCCGATGACCGATGTCATCTTATCCTCGACATCTGCCAGGGAGAAGAGATTGGGTTCTGTGGGAGCCTCCAGGGAATAACCTGTGAGGACCGCGCCGTGGGTTACAAGGATACGGCTCATCCAGGATCCCTTAAATCCGGTGTGGCCTGTAAGAAAGACTCTTTTTCCCTTCCAGAAATCCATATTCATTACTCCTCCCAGACGATCCAGGGAGCCTTGCCCTCAGCGATCATATTCTCAAGTCTTTCCTTGTCCCTCTTGGTATCCATGCACTTCCAGAAACCTGTGTGGACAAATGCCTTGAGCTGTCCCTCGGAAGCAAGTCTCTCAAGAGGCTTCTTCTCGAAGACCGTGGTGTCATCCTCAAGGTAGTTGAAGATCTCAGGGGAAAGGACCATATATCCTGCATTGACGACGGAACCGTCATCATCATTTTTCTCTCTGAAAGCCATAACACTTCCGGAATCATCGAGATCGAGGCATCCGAACTGCTGGCCGACCTTGACTGCAGTGATGGTGGCCGTCTTGCCGTGGGCCTTGTGGAACTCCAGCACCTTATCGATGGGTACGTTTCCAACGCCGTCACCATATGTGAGGAAGAAGGGCTCGTCACCTACATACTTCTGGACTCTCTTGATCCTTCCGCCCGTCATGGTGTTGAGACCTGTGTCCACAAGGGTAACCTTCCAGGGCTCCGTGTGGGTGGAGTGGACGATCATCTTGTTCTCGGATGTGAAATCGAATGTAACATCGGATGTGTGAAGGTAGTAGTCAGCGAACCACTCCTTGATGACATACTGCTTGTATCCGCAGCAGATGATAAAATCGTTGAATCCGAAAGAGGAATAATATTTCATAATGTGCCAGAGGATAGGCTTTCCGCCTATCTCTACCATGGGCTTGGGCTTGATAACGCTCTCTTCACTGATCCTGGTACCAAATCCGCCCGCAAGAATAACAACTTTCATCGTAAAGTCTGCCTCACTTTCAAGAATGCATACTAAATTTTATTATACTACAAGTGCGCGAATGTTTCTTCTTTATTTTATAGAAAAGAGAATGAAGCCATAAAGCCTCAGATATCCGACCACTCCGGGGCAGAAGAAAGGTTCAGGCTCCTTACATAGATATTGAGAGGCCTGTTGTCCGTAGCGTCGGGATTTATGTAGTTGAGAGCGTATACATCGCTCTGGGTGCTTATGGTTATCTTGTTGACGCCTTCCGTGAGGATGCCCTCGGGAACGTTGTACTCCACGAAGCCCTGTCCGTCAGGCTCCACTTTGCCGATGAGCACGTCGTTGATGTAAAGGTCGTTTTCGTATAAAGTCTGGGCAACTTCCAGCTTGATGCGGTAGTCCCTTTCCGGGTGTGTCACATATACGAACACGTCACCGCTCTTTCCGAGTATCCAGGTGGCGTCGGGTTCCGGGTCTCCCCAGCCGTTTCCCAGGTTCAGAGGGTTGTAGTCGGAGGTGAAGACGAACTTTCTGTCAGCGCAGAACTTCTTTTCCAGATCCTTCTGGGAAAGATAGTATTTTACCTGCTTGTCCACGTAGTAAAGGCGGTATGCATCAGTCGCCCTGGAGGTATCAAGGGATATTCCCATGACCACCAGATAGCCGATGAAGAGTATGCCGGAAAGGATATAGAGGATAACGCTCTTTGCTTTCATCATATCCCTCCCTTACACCAGATTGGGATCCACCAGGATCCAGTACTTGGTGAGTATAAGTTCCATGACCAGTATCATCGCGCCCAGGAAGGCCCTGGTCAGGGGCTTGAACTTCGAGAATTCATCGGAGAATGCCACTACAACAGTGAAGCATCCGATGGCATATCTGGGCACCGAATAGAAGCTGGAGGATGCGCTGGCCAGAAGGATTATCACCGAGAAGATAGTCTCATAAAAGCGCTTCTGGTTTATGCATGTAATAACGATAAGGATGATGATCAGAAGCGTTGCTATGCTGAGAAAATCCGGGGGGAATTCGTTATAGAAAGCATACTTCAGGTTCCTGATAAGACCGTTGGAATTCTTGCCCCAGGCACGCTGTACGTGAAGGAAGGCAAGGCCGTCTCCCGTGATCTTGGAAAGAAGTGCCATAAAGGAGAAAAATCCCAGGGGCACCAGGCATGTTCCGAAGATGAGTTCCGGCTTTTTTATGTTGGTCACCACAAAGTCCTTTATGTTCAGGAAGATGCTCTTAACAGGGCTCTTCCTGTCAAACGAAGCTGTCTCCCTTATATATTCCTCCACGAGCTCCACCAGTATGACGAAAACGAACATAATGCCCGCATTTCTCGTGGCGGAAAGGAAGGCTCCCGCTATACCCATGGCGATATATCTCTTTGTCTTCAGGAAGTAGAAGCAGAGGGTCAGGAGCATCAGGAAAAGTGCTTCCGTGTAAAGGATCGAAAAGTAGAATGAATACAGTCCCAGGGACATGAACGCCACATAGGAATAAGCGGCGAAAAGGGACTTTCTGGTGACCATCATGTACTTAAATCCGAAGTATTCAGCCACCAGGAAAAATACTGTATTTACAGCCTCTCCTATGAGAAGGATATTGTTCTGGTCATTGTTTCCGAAGATCTTCCAGAAAAAGGCGACTATGGACGGGAACAGCGGGAAGAAAGCCCACCAGGCCTGTCCGTTATATGTGGGGGTCGCATGAAGGATCTCCAGATCCTTGCCTATATAGGTGACATACCACTGATACCATCCCGTATCCCATCTGTTCATGGCAAGAAGGAAATTACGGACAGAGGAGTCTCCCGTGGAGCGGGAAAACACAAGATACATGGAGATCCTGGATATCACAAATAGTGCGATCAGGACGATGATGACAGACGAAGGCTTTGTAAGCCTGTCATATATCTTTTTCTTCCGAAGTCCTTCCATGATCAGTTATCTAATCCCCGCGTCTTTATTTTTACGTTAAAGAGGATACATTCAAAGGCTATAAGTGTCAAACCCGCACTTTACTGCTGCAGGCCGCGATAAATCCCGTAAGATCCGTTGCTTCCGGATATACCTCTAAGATCTTCATGGAGGGCACATATCTGGATGCTGCCACCAGGGCGCTTATATCCAGTCCGTGATCTTCTATATCCTTCAGGAGGGTCTCCCACAGGTCCTTATATTCCCTGATCTCACCCACTGTTGATCCGGTGCCTAATCTGTACTCTTCATCGCCTTCCACGAGGGTTATGGATGTCTTACCCTTTATATCGGCAGACGATGTTCCCACATAGATCTCATAGATGCCGTCCTCCACCAGGAACCTTCCGAAGTCCTCATCGTAGGATGCCAGATCTTCTGTCCTGATACTGAAGGTTATGTCCCTGCTCTCCCCGGCCCTGAGGAAATATCTTCCGAAGGCCTTAAGTTCCTTCACAGGCTTATTCAGCCTGGACCTGAGGTCCCCCACATAGACCTGGACAACCTCGGCTGCATCCACAGATCCTTCGTTCCTGAGGGTGCACCTGACAATGATCTCATCACCTTTTCTGAGGCGGTCCTGATCCACCCTGACATCAGATATGGCGAAGCGTGAATAGGTCAGTCCGAAGCCGAAGGGGAACAGCGGTATGATCTTTCTCTTCTCATAGCCTCTGTAACCCACGAAGATGCCTTCTCCGTAGTTACAGGTAAAACCGTCCGGGTAGTTCAGGAATGCAGGCGTATCCTCATATCTCAAAGGCCAGGTGACAGTGAGCTTTCCGGAGGGGCTCACCTTTCCTGTCATGATATCCGAAAGGGCCTTTGCCCCCATCATGCCCGGGTAATATGTGAGGATCACTGCATCTGTATCATCTATGAATTCCGTCAGTACCACAGGTCCCGGAACGTTGAGGATGAGGATCACCTTCTGATCCTGTTTTTTCGCAGAGATAAGATATTTCAGGATCTTCTTCGTCTCATCATCCATCTCAAGATCCGCCCTGTCCGTACCCTCAGCAGAAGGTAGGGAACACACGACTAATGCCACGGCCGAAGGGGAATCCTCCCAGGCCTTAAGATCGTCCGCCGAGGATATATCCAGGCAGTCACGGAGGTCATGATATCTGTCAGTAAATACCTGAGCGCTTCCGCTTCCGCAGTCCCTTAATGTGCTCCTTCCAAAGACAAAGAGCGGTCTTTCAGGAGACAGGGGAAGGACGCCATCGTTCCTGAGAAGGACGATGCCTTCTAACGCCGCCTTATAGGCAGCCCTGTCACCTTTTTCGATATATTCTTCATAGCTTAGGGAGGATGATATCTTTTCGCACTTAAAAGTGAGCTCAAGCACCCTTCTTACCGCATCATCAAGTTCCTCTGAAGTTACCCTGCCGTCTTTTACGGCATCGATGATATCGGTGCTGTCCCAAGGCCCCGGCATAAAGATATCTGTACCTGCTCCAAGAGCATCTCCGGTCTTTCCGGTACATGCGCCCCAGTCGGTCATGACAGGACCATTAAACTCCCATTCCTCCTTCAGGATATCCCTCAAAAGCTCCCTGTTCTCCACGCACTTTTTTCCGTTTATGGAAGGGTATGCCGCCATCACCGTGGACACTCCGGCAGATACGCACTCCCTGAAGGCAGGAAGATACATCTCACGAAGAGCCCTCTCCCCTATATGTTCATCTATCCCTATCCTGTTTATCTCGAGATTGTTCGCAGCATAGTGCTTTACGTTAGACGCCACCCCGGTGCTCTCAACACCTTTTACGAATTCCTTTGCCAGCTGTCCCGCAAGATACGGGTCCTCTGAGTAGCCCTCAAAGAACCTGCCGTTTCTGGGCTCACGAAGAAGGTTTACATTAGGGGTTCCGAGAAGGCATCCGATCCTGTATCTCTGAGCTTCGTATCCTAGGGCTTCTCCGGTGCGCCTGATCACCTCAGGATCCCAGGTGGAACCCAGGACTATCCCGGGTGGGTAACATCCGGGAGATATCATATCATCCCCCGTAATGGCCTTCAGATCCTCTCTGATGTGGTCTCTAAGGCTCTTCTCATGTTCAGTCAGCTTATCATCCTCAAAGAACAGGCGGGCGGTATTATCGAGCTCTGTGGAGGTGTATCCGTTATCCTTGGCATATCCCGAATAAAGATCTGAAAAGAGCTGCTCGAAGTTTATGCCGGTACCGCCGTCCAGCATCATGATGCCGGGCACTCCTTTTCCGGGAACGCCCCTGGTCTTAAAAGAAGAGGCACCGCACAGGAGCGATGCCTTCTCTTCAACAGTCATTGAACTAATAAGGCCACTTATATCCATAGCCTTATTGTACAGTATTATTCCCGGTTTCGGGGAATTACTGCATTATAGCGAACTTGAGGGTGCACTTAACGGCGATCTTGCCGTCTACTGTAGCCTCAGCTTCACCTACTCCCACGGGTCCTCTGACCTGTGTGATCCTTGTCTCGAGCCTTACGGTATCTCCGGGAACGATCTGCTTTTTGAACTTGCAGTTATCGATACCTGCGAAGACAGCGATCTTGCCCTTGAACTCCTCCTGGGAAAGGATGGCGACAGCGCCTGCCTGGGCGAGAGCCTCCACCATGAGAACTCCGGGAGTAATGGGATACTCAGGGAAATGTCCTCTGAAGAAAGACTCATCGTAAGTGATGTTCTTATATGCGATACAGTACTGACCGGGCTCATAGTCCTCAACCTTGTCGATGAGAAGGAAGGGATGTCTGTGGGGGATGATCTCCATTATGCCCTTGATATCCAGTGAATTAGCCATATTATCGTTCTCCTTTATATGTTAAGCTTCGTACTTCTTTACGAGAAGTGTAGCATTATGTCCGCCGAATCCCAAGGAATTGCTCATGGCGTAATTGATATCCAGGGAACGTCCGGATCCCATGGTGTAATCGAGATCACACTCGTCGTCAGGCTCTGTAAGACCTGATGTAACATGGATAAAGGAATCCAGGATGGACTTAACGCACACGATGAACTCTACGCCGCCGGCACCACCGAGAAGGTGTCCGATCATGGACTTTGTGGAGTTGATGGCAACCTTCTTAGCAGCATCGCCGAAGGCATACTTGATAGCCCTGGTCTCGAAAAGATCGTTGTGGTGTGTGGAAGTACCGTGTGCATTTATATACTCCACCTGGTCAGGTGTGATACCTGCCTCCTTCATGGCGATCTTCATTGCCTCGCCGGCACCTGATCCGTCCTCTGCGGGGGATGTGATATGGAATGCATCGTTCGTTGCACCGTAACCTACAACCTCAGCGTAGATATGTGCGCCCCTTGCCTTTGCGTGCTCGAGTTCCTCCAGGACTACAACGCCTGCACCCTCACCGATGACGAAACCGTCGCGGTTCTTATCGAAGGGTCTGGAACATGTGGCGGGATCTGTATTTGTGGAAAGGGCTGTCATGTTTGTAAAGCCCTGTACGCCCAGGGGACAGATAGCTGCCTCTGCACCGCCGCAGACCATGACATCGGCATCATCATACTTGATGGCCTTGAAGGCATCGCCGATGGAGTGGGAACCTGAAGCGCAGGCTGTAACGATAGCCACGTTCTTTCCCTTCATTCCGTACTGCATCGCGATATTGGCAGAAGCCATATTTGCGATCATAACAGGGATATAGAGAGGGCTGACCTTCTTGCCTTCCATGAGCTTCTGGTGCTCCCTTTCGTTGGCCTGCATGGAGCCGATACCGGAGCTTACGATAACGCCGACTCTGTAGGGATCTTCAGCGCTCATATCCAGAGCTGAATCCTCCACTGCCTCCTTGGCTGCGACAGATGCGAACTGGGTGAATCTCTCCATCCTCTTTGCGGCCTTGAAGTCCATATATTCCGTGGGATCGAAATCCTTGATCTCGCCGGCCATCTTTGCCTTATACTCAGAAGCATCAAATGCCGAGATCTCGGAAAAACCTCTCTTCTCTTCCTTAAGGCCCTGCCAGAAGGACTCAACGTCCTTTCCGATAGGTGTGACTGCTCCCATTCCCGTTACTACTACTCTTCTGGGTTCCATTCTCTGTTCTCCGATCGATTATTATTCCTTAGCTGATCACATGTGCATTCCGCCGTCTACGGAAAGGACCTGACCAGTGATATAGGAAGCCTCGTCAGATACGAGGAATCCAACTGCATTTGCTATATCCTCAACTTCACCGTAACGCTTGAGGGGGATACCCTGAAGCATCTGCTCCTTGACCTTGTCAGGAAGCTGGTCTGTCATTGCTGTCCTTACGAATCCGGGAGCGATGGCATTACATGTGATGTTCTTTCCTGCATATTCCCTTGCGGCACTCTTTGTGATGCCGATAACGCCTGCCTTACTTGCGGAGTAGTTGACCTGGCATGCATTTCCCTCGATACCTACGATGGAGGAGATGGATACGATACGTCCATACTTCTGCTTGCTCATTACAGGAACTACTTCACGGAAGAAGTTATATGTACCCTTGAGGTTGACCTTGATGACAAGGTCGAAATCCTCTTCCTTCATCCTTACCAGGAATCCGTCTCTCGTGATACCTGCATTATTTACAAGAGCATCAACGGAACCGAAAGTAGCCACTACATCTGCGACGGTCTCCTTTACTGCCTCTCCGCTGCTGACATCACATCTGTATGCCTTTGTCTCAACGCCGTATTCAGACTTGATCTCATCTGCTGTCTCCTGTGAAGACTCGATGGGGCATGCGTCGATGACTGCGATGTTATATCCCATCTTTGCCAGCTTGACTGCGATAGCCTTGCCGATACCTCTTGCGCTTCCTGTTACGATAGCTGTCTTTGCCATTTTCTTATCTCCTTATCATGCTTTAAGTGCTTCAAGGTTCTCCTTGAGAGCCTCTGCTTCTTCTACTGTTGAAACGTTGATCACCGGTATCTCGGGGATCGTCTTCTTAACGAATCCTGCGATGGTCTTGCCGGGACCGATCTCCACCAACACGTCAACACCGAGCTCCTTGAACTTGAGAAGTGTCTGCTCCCACATAACTGAGGAGTAGACCTGCTTTTCCAGAAGGTCTCTTGTGTCTTTTGTATCTTCGATGACTTCCGCATTGAAGTTTGCTATGTAGGGGATCTTAAGATCCGAGATCTCCGCCTTGTCCAGCTCCACGCGGAGCTTTTCGCCTGCGCCCTTGAGCATGGGTGAATGGAAGGGGCCGGATACCTTGAGCTCAACTGCTCTCTTTGCACCCTGCTCTGTGAGCTTTTCCATACCCTCGTGGACTGCATCCTTTTCGCCGGTGATGACGATCTGTCCGGGGCAGTTGTAGTTTGCCACCTCTGCGCCGTCGATCTTTTCGATGGTCTCCTCCACTGTCTCCTTGGGAAGAGCGATGATGGCTGCCATGGTTCCCTGACCAGCAGGTACGAAGGAGCTCATGAGATTACCCCTGATCCTGGTAAGCCTTACTGCATCGGAAAATGTCATGGCACCTGCCGTGACAAGTGCGCAGTACTCACCCAGGGAAAGACCTGCTGTTATGTCGGGGTGGATGCCCATATCCTCTATTGCCTTGGTCATGATGGAACATGCGGTAACAAGGCAGGGCTGTGTATATTCGGTAACATGGATATCCTCATTCTCTTCGAAAAGGATCTTCTCCATATCAAATCCGGAAGCCTTAGTGGCCTCTTTGATCATATCCTTTGCCCAGCCGAACTTCTCCACGAAGTCCTGAGCCATTCCTACTTTCTGTACTCCCTGTCCGGGGTAGACAAATGCTATCTTCATCAGACGATCTCCTTTGCATTCTTAAGAAGGTCATTGGCTGATGTCATCATCTCCTCGATGATGGTCTTTACAGGCTTGATCTCATTGACCATACCTGCGATCTGGCCGGCCATGAAAGTACCGCCCTTTGTATCGCCTTCGACTACAGCCTTGCGGAGTGCACCTACGCCGAGAGCCTCGATCTCCTCGAAGCTGGCATGAGCCTCCTCAAGCTTGATGAACTCGTTTGTGAGCTGGTTCCTGATCTGTCTTACGGGAGCACCTGCGGATCTTCCTGTTACTCTTGTGGAGGAATCCTTTGCCTTGATGATCATATCCTTATAGTTCTGGTGGATATTAACTTCCTCGGATGCGCAGAAGACCGTTCCGCACTGGACTGCCTCAGCGCCCAGCATGAAGGCTGCTGCAACACCTCTTCCGTCAGCGATACCGCCGGCAGCGATAACGGGGATATTTACTGCATCCACCACCTGGGGAACGAGTGCCATTGTGGTGATCTCACCGACGTGTCCGCCGGACTCTGTACCCTCAGCGATGACAGCATCTGCACCGTCCTTTTCCATCTTCTTTGCAAGGGCTACGCCTGCCACAACGGGGATTACGATGATGCCTGCTTCCTTCCACATGGGAATATACTTTCCTGCGGAACCTGCACCTGTTGTTACTACTCTTACCTTCTCCTCAGCCAGTACCTCAGCGATCTGGGGTGCCCTGGGATTCATGAGCATGACATTTACACCGAAGGGCTTGTCTGTCAGTTCCCTGCACTTGTGGATCTGATCCCTTACCCAGTTCTCGTCTGCGCCGCCGCTTCCGATGATGCCCAGGCCTCCTGCATTACTTACTGCAGCTGCGATATGGTGGTCTGCGACCCAGGCCATTCCGCCCTGGAATATCGGATACTTGATGCCTATCATCTCTGTGATCTTTGTCATGGTCATATCTCCTTGTAATTAATATTCAAAATAGTTTACGCCCCAGTTGAGGCCTGCTCCGAAGGAAGCCATCATCACCTTGTCTCCCTTGTTGAGGACACCTTCCCTCTTCATCTTCGTAAGAAGGATCGGTATGGAGGCAGATGATGTATTTCCTGTCTCTTCTATGTTCATGGGGAACTTTTCAAGGGGCACGCCAAGCTTCTTGGCTGTTGCCTCGATTATCCTCTTGTTTGCCTGATGGAATACGTAGTGGTCAACTTCCTCTGCGGAGATTCCCTCCCTGTCCAGAAGTTCCTGCATGCTGGCAGGGATAGTAGATACGACGAACCTGAAGACCTCCCTGCCGTTCATGTGAAGATATGTCTCCTTCTCGAAGGCGGGATCCGTCAGCTTCTTGGGCTGCTTCAGGGACTCGCAGTAAAGGCACTCCATGCTCGTGGTGGAAGACTTGAGGATAGATGCATTCTTCCTGCCCTCCTCTGCCCGGAGGATCATGGCTCCTGCGCCGTCTCCGAAAAGGATACATGTTCCCCTGTCAGTATAGTCTGTGATATTTGTAAGTGTCTCGGCACCGATGACAAGTGCAGTCTTAACCATACCATTCTCAATAAAGTTCTGTACTACATTATAGGCAGTAACAAAACCCGGACATGCGGAATTGACATCAAAGCAGATGCAGCCCTCGGCCCCTACAGCCTTCTGGACACAGAAGCTCATGGCCGGAAAGAGCTTATCGGGAGTCGTACATGCCACGACGATCATCTCCAGCTCGGAAGCGGATATCCCCGCATCCTCAAGGGCAGCTGCTGCAGCCTTGGAAGCCATTACCGAACTGGTATCCTCGATACCGTCAGAAACGCGGCGGGACTTGATGCCCGTCCTCTCGGTAATCCATTCATCATTTGTATCAACGATCTTCGAGAGGTCGTCATTCGTAAGCGTCTTAGGAGGCTGATATGAGCCAAGTCCTATGATCTTTCCGGTCAACATGTATACACCGCCTTTATAAATCCTTTGATAATCAAAGTATTGCATAATCAAAGTAATCCGTCAATATAAAGATTGCGGTGAAAATGAGGAGATAGTTTAGATAACAGCCTCTGCCCAGGCAGCCTCGATGGGCATATCATAGAGAGGCTCTGCCCCGGCTTCCTTCAGGACATCCTCGCTTTCGTAGCTGGTGTCGTTTCTGTGGGCGGGTGCGAAAAAGCACTTCTTTCCTTCTGATTTAGCCTTCCTGATGAGATCCGGAAGACCTCTTGTGGAGGCTGTTCCGGAGTGGTATGCCTCGATGAGGAGTACATCCGCCTTTGTTATATCAATGGCGTCGTAGGGGAAGCCCGGTGTGTTGGGGATGGTAAGTACCCTTTTGTTTTCGCTGTTTATGAAGTCCTTTGCCTCTTTTTCGCTGAGGACTTTGGGCTCCTTTCCTCCGGGGAACTTTTTGTAGTCGCCCTGAAAGTCGGCGTCCTGCATCTTGAAGGCCTGGACAAAGGTATTGTCTCCCATGAAGGAGTCCGAAAAGACAACGCCGAAGGTGGCATTTCCTGTCTTGCCGGAGATGGCTGCATCCATTATGCCCAGGGCGTACTTCACGTTCTTCTGGGCGTCGGACCTCAGGTCCTGGGGAGGGAGCTTTGCACCGGTGATGATGACGGGGAGGTTCAGATAGGATAAGACCCTTACTGCCAGCTGGGCAAAGTAGGCCATGGAATCTGTTCCATGAAGGATGAGGATGCCGTCGGGACGGTCCTCCTCAACTTCCTTTATTATGCCCTTGAAGGCTTCCTTGAAGTAGGACAGGTCTGCGTTTTCCGAGGAGTAGAGGATCGGGGAGATGATCTTGTACTGAGCTTCCATCCTGAACTTGTTGAAAAAGCTCTTGTCCGGAGCTGCGGAAAGCTTTATGGTCTTCCCTTCTGTTCTTGAACCTATGGTCCCTCCAAGTGCGCATACCAGTATCCTGTTCATCTCATATCCTCGCTCTGTTTTTTTCGCGACAGTACCCCCGGGAGATCCGGGGGCAGAGTCCTTTCAGTATTTTACCATGAACAGTTATTTATGTATCACTTATGATCTATGGTATATCTGTAAAACCCATAGTCATCTATATAGATCTCGATAAGGCCCGGATCCTCAGTCAGGAAGGACTCATGTATCTCGATGGTATCGCCGTTCTCCAACGTCAGGAGGAAATATTCCGTTCCGTAGGTGGACATCTCTCCGTAGTCGATCTGTCCGTCCATTACCAGGACATAAAGGCCCTTGCTGTCTTCTTCGAAATCCTTTACTCCGTTGTCGATCTCCTCGAAATCACCATCCTTATACTGGTCAATGGAGTATTCTATCTCTTCGATATCGATCCCGGTGTTGTTAAAGAAAGTGATGCGGGTCTCATCGCGCTCGGATGCAGGTGCATTGCCCTTGTAATCTGCAAGGATGAACACTCCTGCAAGAAGGCACATGGCCACATATGAAGCAGCCGTGAAGATGATCCACTTCCTCGCATGATCCCCGGCTTTGATGAGGTTCATGATAACGAATACTGCTGCAGCACCCATCACGACACATCCCCACATTGCCAGCATCCTCTTGGGCGTATAACCGAAGGTGGTAAAGTACATAAGGAGCTTACAGAGAGCTACTACTGCAAATACTATGCTCTCTCCCATGAGGACCATGGTCATAAATCTTGAGATCTTTATGCTGCCTCCCCTCTTTTCCAGGGTGTTGATAACCAGGAAGACCAGCATATTGATGAACATGATGCCCACCAGATCGAAGAATCCCCTTCTCGCATAATCCACCACGTTGAATCCCTCGGGAAGCCTTCCCAGGAGAGCACTGAAGATATACTTGCCTTCAAGGATGAAGAACAGGAGATATATGAGCACGAACATTCCGGATAATATGGCTGAGAATACCGGGGAGACGATCCTCATCTTATTCCTGGCCTTTACCTTGGCCGCAAACTTCTCCCTCTCCCTTGAGCCGTCCTCTTTTGCACAGCTGGATATAAGGGCATAGAGGAAGAATGTGACAGGCACGGCAAAGACAAGACGTGCAAACACGGAAGGGATATCCAGATGAAGGAGCCAGTCAAGATCGATGCTGCCAAGAAGCTTAGTCATCATTGTATTGAACTCGGCATTGATCTGGGAAAGAAGGAAAAGTGCGATGATGAACATGGGGAAGAGGATGATGATCATAACGATCCCTGCAACTATCCCTTTTGCGCTCCTCTTTGTCTTTTCGCCTTCATCGTTTTTCCTGAATTCCTTTATATCATCGATGATGTTTCCGAAGTTCGGGAATGTCTTTACAAATCCGCCGTTCATCAGATCGCTCACGATGAAGCTACCCGTCTTTCCCTCGTAGAGGATGTTGCCGGATACCAGCACTGCATATACTGCGCACAGATGAAGTGCAAAGACAGAAAGTGCGTAGGAGGGAGCGATATTTACGGTGATGGCGGTAAGTCCCATGACGCCATACCAGAAATATGCGCTTTTCGATGTGCCTTTTCCCCTTCCTCTTCTCACGATCTCATTAAATGCGATGAAGATGAGAACGAAGATAAATGCACTTATGAAGTGATAGTCCGTACCCTTTTCAACAAAGGGAAAATGTACTAAAAGCCTTAAATAAAGGTATGCCACTGGATAGGCGAGCAAAAGGCCCGCCTTCCAGAATGATCTTTTGTTGTCCATGATTATCAGTCCTCTTGGTATTCCAGTATATCTCCGGGCTGGCATTCCAGCGCCTTGCAGATATCATTGAGTGTTGAGAACCTTACAGCTTTAGCCTTCTGGTTCTTTAGTATAGAAAGATTTGCCGGGGTTATCCCGATCTTTTCCGCCAGTTCTCCGGAGGAGATCTTGCGCTTTGCCATCATTACATCAAGGTTAACGATAATTGCCATAAAGACCCCTCCTTTCTTCAGATCGTAAGATCGATGTCTTTCTTCATGGTGATCGCCTTATCAAATGCCACCTTTACGGAAAGGACGATAAGTGAAACGAACCATGCTGTGAGTGAGAGGACTCCTGCCTCTCCCCATACGAATGCCAGTGCGAAAAATGCAAAGCCGGCAACTATAAGACAGATAACAACATATTTTATGAGATCGGTATTTCTCTTGTCGAATACCACGTCCCTGCTCATATTCTGAAGGAGCTTAAATACGCAGATAAGAACTATAAGGGCCAGGACTGTTATCAGGTAATAGACTGTGGTGAACATTCCAATGGAAAGCTCGTCTGTCTTTCCGGCCCATTCGGTTGCTATATAACGTGCAGATGTAACTCCGAGGATATCTGCCAGGATAACGAGGCTGATGAAGAATACCGTAGCGATCTTAGACCATGAGATGATCTTGTCGTTGTACTTGGATTCCATAATAGATACCTCCCTTAAACGTACTAAAGCATGCTCTATGGCATGATAATACTACGGTCGATATCGTTTTGCAAGTGTTTTTTATTGTTTTTCGATATATTTTTATTGAAAACCCAATATTCGCGCTGTTTACTTAGCTGCGAAGAACGTACCTACGTCCTCCTGTTCCAGGATCCTCTCCAGGACCTGGGCCTCGGATCCCTGGGCGATGACGCCGTTGATGCCGTGGGCTGTAGCCTTCTGCATAGCTGTAACCTTGGTATACATTCCGCCGGTCCCCAGCATACTGCCGGCTCCCTTGGAAAAACCGAGCATCTCGTCAGTTATCTCTTCGACATAGGAGATCCTCTTGGCATTTACATCCTCCCTGGGATCTCCGTCATAAAGACCGTCGATATCGGAAAGGATGATAAGAAGATCTGCATTTATAAGGCAGGCGACGCTGGCAGACAGAGTGTCGTTGTCGCCGAAGGTTCCGTTGTGCATGATCTCAGTAGTGGAAACTGAGTCATTCTCGTTGATTACGGGGATAAGATCCCTCTCCAGCATAGCCTCGATGGTATTGGTGATGTTTGATCTTGTGAGCTTATCTGTCAGGTCGTCCCTGGTAAGGAGGATCTGGCCGCAGGTATAGGAATATTCGGAAAAGCTCCTGTTGTAGGCATTCATGAGTTCGCACTGACCCACTGCAGCTATTGCCTGCTTCTCCCTGGTGGCCTTGGGCTTTGTCTTTATGCCGAGACATCCGACACCGACACCGATGGCACCGGATGTAACAAGGATGACCTCCTTGCCGCTGTTCCAGAGATCTGCGATGGCACGGCAGAGCTTGTCGATATTGCCGTGGTTCATCTTTCCGTTTTCATATGTGATGGTCGAGGTTCCGACCTTTACGACTATTCTCTTGGCGAAATTGATCGCCATCCTGGATCCGCTCATATACCCAACCTTTATTATTAATTGATCTGTAAAAGGATATACTCTAAGACCTAAAAAAACAAGTACCCCCGCCATATCGACCATTTCGTCGACTATTTTTTCCCGAAAAGCCGAAAATTAGTCGATCACCCTGAAGATCGACTAAACCATCGACTATTTTTTCCGGAAAACAGGAAAATTAGTCGATATTACCCCAAAATAAAAAGGACGGAGGAACCGCCCTTTTTCAGTTATCTACCGTTATCTCACAGAGGACCCCGTCGGGAACTACATAGAGGACTGTCCCCCTGGCATCATCCCCGATCTTATCAAGGATATATCCGGCACTGTGGCTCTCGCCTATTACAGTCCTGGGGCTGTTGGCCACATATCCGATGGTTCCGAGACCTTCGAGTTCGACCTTGATCGCCTCCTTGTCGTGCTCGTTATCAGGTTCTTTAACGAGCTTGACTTCCATACCGCGCTCAAGGAACTCCTTTCCGAATCTGTACTGAGTTCCGGTAATCGTGAAATAGATCTTCATAACAAACACCTCCGATCTCTGTTTTCTGACTTAAGTCTAACAGGAGGGTTGATCCATTAATCGGACAGGTGGATCGACCATTTCGTCGACTATTTTTTCCCGAAAAGCCGAAAATTAGTCGATCACCCGGGGAATCGACTAAACCATCGACTATTTTTTCCGGAAAATCCGATAATTAGTCGATAAAAAAAGGACGGCGGACCGTCCTTTTCCTATTTATGGGTTTTATCAGACCTTATGCGCTGGCCTTGACTGTATTCCAGATCTCTGTATACCTTTCCTCGATCTCGGAAGAGGAATAGTAGACCTCAAGTGTCTCAAAGATCTCAGCTGTGGGATAGTAGTACTCATTATTAGCAACCTCGGGATCCAGCATTTCCCTTGCAGCTGTATTAGGTGTTGAATAACCAACATACTCACAGTTCTCAAGAGCGATCTCGGGATCGTACATGAAGTTGATGAAGTCGTGGGCACCCTCATAGTTCTGGGCATTAGTGGGGATGCACATCATATCTACGGACCAGTTGGATCCTTCGGGAAGGACATACTGAAGATCGATATCATCATTTCCAAGTTCATCGATCCTGTCCAGCATAACGATATGGTCACCGGACCATGCAAGGGATGCGGACAGTTCGCCGGAAGCCATCTTATCCTTAAGGTTATCTACACCATAGGAAGGGTTCATGCTCTCCTTCTGTGCGATAAGAAGATCCTGTGCCTCCTGAAGCTGTGCATCATCCATGGTGTTGATGGAATAACCCAGGTAGTTGAGAGCGCATCCGATGGACTCTCTCATGGAATCGTACATTCCGATCTCACCTGCATTTGCCTCGTTGTAGAGAACATCCCAGATAACTGCGGGATCAGTAGTTCCCTCGGGAAGAGTGATCTTGTTTGCGTCGTAGACAAGTCCTACTGTGCAGTACATATAAGGGATGGCATAATCGAGGACCTCGTCTGAAAGGGACTTATCCTGGGCATACTGGAGCTCGTTAAAGATGGGATCCATATACTCGGATACATTGGGGATAAGAGACCAGTCGATGGGCTGGATCCTCTCCTCGTTGATGAGACGGCATACCATGTACTCGGACGGGATGATGACATCATATGTGTTGTCCAGGTTGGGATACATTGTCTCGTTTGTCTCAAATGTCCTGTAGACTACCTTGTACTGGGGATATGCCTCCTCGAACTTTGCGATGGTATCCTCTGCGATGTACTCACCCCAGTTGTAGATGATGAGTTCCTGTCTCTTATCGCAGGCTGTAGATGAAAGTACTACAGATGCCATAAGTGCAGTAGCAGCGATAGCTGACAGGGCCTTTCTGATGATTCTCTTCATTTCAATACTCCTCCTGTTTATTGTTCCTTATTTCTTTTTGTTCTTTGCATCCTTAAACGACGAAAGGTTCGAAAGTATGAGAAGTGCCAGGACCACCACGAAAAGGATGGTAGTGAGGGCATTCATCTTGGGATTGACTCCGAACTTCGCCATGGAATATATCTTCATGGGCAGGGTCTGGGTAGAGCTGTCCACATTGAAGTTTGAGATAAGATAGTCGTCCACCGACATGGTAAATGTGAGCATCAGAGCAGACAGGATACCGGGCATTATCTCGGGGATGATGACCAGCCTTAATGTCTGGAGCTGCGTAGCTCCCAGATCCATGGCAGCCTCCGACAGATTCTTGTCCAGCTGCTTTATCTTCGGGTTGATGGACAGGATGGCAAAGGGCACGCAGAATGCTATATGGGCACAGATCAGAGTGAACTGTCCCTTCTGTACTCCCAGGAAGGAGAACAGGAGCATGAATGCGATACCGATGACCAGCTCCGGCATAACGTTAGGGATGTAGGTAAGGCTCATGATGGCCCCCTGCATCTTCTTGTTCATGTATGCGATACCGAGGCAGGAGATAACACCGAAGATCGTGGACACCACTGATGCGATAGCAGCGATCTTGAGGGTGGTAAGAAGTGCCTCCAGAAGCTCTCCACCGTCAGAACCGGAGAAGAGGTTCGTATAGTTCCTGATGGTAAACCCGCCCCAGATAAATGACTTGGGTACGCTGTTGAATGAATAGACGATAAGTATCGCTATAGGCAGGTACAGGAACAGAAGTATAAGACCGATATAGATATTCGGAACAAGCCTTTTCAGCATTCTCATAAGACCATACCTCCCGAACCTGATGCTTCCTTATCCTGGTTTCTCAGAACGCCCATGGTGATAAGGACGAAGATGAGAAGGATGAGAGACAGAACATTACCTGCCTGCTGGTAGGTGGTGCTCTCATTGAGGATAAAGGACTGCACTGTATTACCGATCGTTGTTTTCGAACCCTCCGAGATGATGTCGGGGATCATGTAGAAGGTCATGGACGGCATGAATACCATCTGTATACCCGAGATAACGCCTGGAAGGGACAGGGGGAATATGACCTTAACAAATGTCTGTACCTTGTTGGCTCCCAGATCCTCCGCAGCCTGGGAAAGGCTGGAATCGATCTTGACCAGTACGGAGTAGATGGGCAGGATCATGAAGGGCAGGAAGTCGTTGACCATGACGAGCTTCGTGATGACATCAGACATCACGGGATTCTGAAGGAAGAGGATGGGCTCGCTTATGGCACCCATGGATCCGAGTACCGTATTGAGCACACCGGTCTCTCCGAAGAAAGCACGCCATGCATATGTCCTGAGCATGGTATTCATCCACATGGGAAGTACCAGCAGGAGAAGGAGCTTGCTGGATGTCTTGTGAAGCCTCTTTGTCCTCTCCGCCATGATATATGCAAGAGGATAAGAGATGATAAGGCAGCCGATGGTAGTCCAGATAGCATAGTCCAGGCTTCGTACGAAAACGGAGAAATACTCCTGGAGGGTAACCTTCATTCCATAAAAGGAAGTGGTGACCGTCTTGTTCGCAAAGAGCGTGGCAAACCCGTCCGTGGTAAATGCATATCCGCCGGAGGTCTTCGCGAAAAAAGCCCTGAAGAGGATAAGTGCCAGGGGAAGGATGGTAAATACCACGATCCAGAGTATATAGGGGTAAGCCAGGAGCTTCATGCTCATCTTAAGTCCCAGGGCACCATAGATACATGCAAATATACCGAAGACCAGAAGGATCGTCAGGATATTACCTGTCAGTGTCTGGACAACATAGAGTCTCTGGGTTGTCATGTTATTCTCTGCGATCATCTTATCCGTTACGAAATTCGAAAGAGTATAGATGTGCAAAAAGAGCCTTAACACAAAGAGCACCATTACCGAAAGACATCCCAGGCGTTTCTTGACCCGGTTGTCAGAATAGAGTTGGAAGCCCAGCGCGAGTGTCATTGCTGCAACTGAGATTATGATCGTAAAAGTAAATATCCATGCGCCGAACATCTTGAAATCCAGGTTTACGACCCCGTCTCTGAGGCCAACTGTCACATCAGGATCCAGGATAAGTGTAAAGAGCGAATATATCCTCTGCCTCTTATACTGTACGAAGAGTTCGAACATGGGGATAAAGATCGCAAGAAGCGACAATATCGCCGTTATACACATAACGACGGCATGTATCGGCAGAAGCGATATCCTTGTCTTTAATTCCTTCATTCCATATCCTCCGGAACATCCTCTTCGTCTTCGATATTTACGCCAAATCCTCCGGGTGCCGGAGAGAACTGGGATTTTCTCATGATATGTATGTCGTCAGGGTCAAGGGTAAGACCTACTCTCTGTCCTACCGTTACGGGATCTACATCGTGGATCATCCACATTACGCCATTGTCGCCCTCCACCATGATCTCATAGTGAACGCCCTTAAAGACGATGCTCACGACAGTGCCGTTGATGTAATCCTCATTCTCTTCCTTAACGTAGATATCCTCGGGCCTTACCACAACGTCAACCTTGTTGACCTTGCCCTCCTCCATCTCAGGGAAAAGAGGATCCACGCACTCGAAGGTGGAACCGCCGAAGGTTACTTCGAAGTCCTTCTTCATGGTGCCGGGGATGATGTTGGACTCACCGATGAAGTCAGCAACATAAGCATTCTTGGGCTCGTTATAGATATCTGTAGGTGTGCCGATCTGCTGGATGACGCCGTCCTTCATGACGATGATGGTATCGCTCATGGTGAGGGCCTCCTCCTGGTCGTGGGTAACGTATACGAAGGTGATACCCAGCTCCCTCTGCATCTCCTTGAGCTCGATCTGCATCTCTTTTCTCATCTTAAGGTCAAGGGCACCGAGAGGCTCGTCGAGAAGAAGGACCCTGGGCTTGTTGATGATAGCCCTGGCGATGGCGACTCTCTGCATCTGTCCGCCGGAGAGCTGGTCGATATACCTCTTCTCATAACCCTCAAGACCTACAGTCTTAAGTGCCTTGGACACTCTTTCCTTTACTTCCTTTTCGGGAACCTTCTTCAGGTGAAGACCGAAGGCCACGTTATCGAAAACGTTAAGGTGCGGGAAAAGGGCATATCTCTGGAAAACAGTGTTGATATGTCTCTTGTGGGCAGGCACCTTAAGAAGGTCCTGTCCCTCGAAGTTTACGATACCGGAATCGGCAGTCTCGAAACCCGCGATGATCCTGAGGGTCGTGGACTTACCGCATCCTGAGGGACCCAGAAGGGTTATGAATTCGTTATTTCTTATATAGAAAGTAATGTCCTTGAGGACCTGGTTGTCGTCGAAGCTCTTATTGAGGCCCTTGATCTCAATGATGTGCTCACTTCCCGTCTTGTCTTCCAAAAGCTGCATATGAACCTCCTTAGAAACTCGGCGGCGAAGAGATCCATAAGATCCTTGCCGGGCGCTGTGTTGATCTGTTTGCTATATAGTGGGGCTTGTCGGGCTTGATGAAAAAGCTCTGTCCCTTTTTCGCGATGTGCTTTGTATTTCCAATGACGATATTTACCGTTCCCTCAAGGACATATCCGATCTCCTCACCTTCGTGGGGATTGTCGGGATAGGTCTTTCCCGAGGGCTCAAGAGTTACCATGATAGGTTCCATCTCGTTCTTCTGTGCGTTGGGGATGAGCCAGCATATCTTATTGCCCAGCTCGTTGTCCTCCTTCACCGCGTAATCCTCGTCCCCGAAGACCACCTTCTCCTCTTCCGCCTCGGCGAAAAAGGAAGCCAGGTCAGTGCCCAGAGCCTCAAGGATATCCTTCAAAGTAGCGATGGAAGGGGAAGTCATATCCCTCTCGAGAAGGGAGATAAAGCCCTTCGACAGTTCGCACCTGTCTGCAAGCTCCTCCTGGGTCAGCATATTCTGCTGACGTAAAAACTTGATCTGCTGTCCTATCTTCATAAATTGCCACCCAAAGTTTACTAATACTAAACTTAAAAATACAACGAGAATGATTATACATTCTGCTAAACTTCTTGTAAAGTATTCCTAAACTTTTTTGATAAAAAAAGAGACCGCCCGGAGACGGTCTCTTGAATATATAAGTTTTAGTATCAGGCTTCCTTCTCTTTTCTCCTGTCCGTAAGGGACGTGATCAGGAGGGCCGAAGCGAAGATAAATATCATGAACGGCGTCCAGAAATCCCTTAGGGTGGCGGGATATCTCATGTTTTCAGTGAGGAAGAACAGCAGTACTGATGCGGTACATACGATCAGTGTCAGAAGAGTTCCGACAAGCGCCCTCTTTCTCTCCTTTCCGGATACGAACCTTATGACGAAAGGAACTAGACAACATAAGGTCAGTATCATGGTAATAAGATTTAAGACAGCCCATCTGCCCTCACCGGGCCTGATCTCACCGGTAGACGGAGTAGCGGCTGCTCCACGGGAGGCCTCTCCTTCACCTACATCTGCGATGATGACTGTTCTTCCATCTGTCTCGGCATCGTCACAGGTGGACAATGCCAGAAGCTGATCATGATCCATTCCATCCGGAAGTACTACATCTGCCTGGTCACTGCCGGCAGCTGCTCCCTTCACCGGATTGGAGGAAGGATAAAAGACAAGTTTTCTGGGAGAAGCTGTGAACTCATCTGCCTGGGCCTGTCCGTCCAGCTGGGTGACGCCGTAGATATTGGAATCATATGCGTCAGTCTCGATGCAGACGAAGAACTTCAGGTAGTAGATACCATCCCTGGTAATGAGCTCGCCGTACTGGTGCTCCTCAAAATAGTCCGGATCTTTGTAGTTAACCACATCCCCGAACATGGCTCCGTTATCGAAGTGATGTCCGTAGAGGAGGCTGAACTGGTCGCTGAAATCCGGGGAATTGACCGACTGAAGGTATACCGATCCCGAAAGAGTGGAATTGCCGTAGATATCACGGTTAACGTAATACAGATCATCGGGACCCTGAACGATAGGGTAATCGATGTTCGTATCGTAGATCGTGATCCAGCCTACCACGTCAGGATTGATCTTCAACAGTTCATCAAATGCTTCCCGCGACAGATGACCGGACTCATCTACGGGACGATACTGGATAAGGTCCCAGGATGAGAATGCCATTTGTTCCAGATAGAAAGAATCCAGAACTGCATATCCGGCGAAAAACATCATCACTAAAGCCAGCACGATAGCCGCGCTTCTTAAAACGACGTTTCCAATTCTTGCCGCACCATTTAGTACTTTAAACAAGTCTCTATCTCCTGTCAGATATTATTACGCCTGATTATTGTTATGATCGTGCCCCTGATCTCATCCCTGGTTACAGGACCCATATATCTGGAGTCCATTCCTCCCTCTCTCGAGTCAGCAAGTATAAAGTACTCGCCCTCGGAAAGAGTGACCGGGAAGTCGATCCCGCCCTCGTAGCGGGGGGTCTCATAAAAGATCCCGCTCTCGTTGACGTAGTGGCCGTTGATCATCAGTTCGCCTTCTTCGGTAACCTCCACTGTGTCCCCGGCTCCGGCTACCACCCTGCCTATCAGGGTGTTGCCGTCTTTTTCGTACACCGCCGTCTCATGGGCCGCAAGGTCCTTGTCGAGACGGTAGTACAGAACCAGGTCGCCGGCGTCGATCCTCGGATACATGTCCGCATTAGGTGCGTGCATAACTCCGAGTGCCAGACCGAAAAGGCCCCATATTATTATTACGAAGACCAGCGCGAACAAAAGGAAGCGTTGTATCTCACTTACCTTTCTGTCCGACCCGGTGTCTTTTTTCATCTAATCAAGCCTCGTTATGTCTCTTTGACTTATTTACAACTACAACAAGAGCAACTGCTGCACCCAGCATGATGAAGTAAGGAGCATATCTTACGATAACGCCTGTAGGAGAGACTTCCTCAAGGGTGTTAGTTACTACAAGAGTATTTGTCTCAGAATTTGCAGGGCCGATAGTGATCGCATCAGCTGCTGTAGTGTAGACCTTGCTTCCTGTAGATGTCTCAGTCATGGCAACTGTTCCGTTAACGTCTGCTGCTGTAACAGTATAAAGATCAGCTGTGTCATTTGTCTCTGTAACAGTAGCTGTTGTAGTAGCAGGAATACCGATAAATGTTACTGTATCGCCATCCTTGAGCTGGATCTCAGTTCCGTCAAAGCTGTTCTTTGTTCCGATAACAAGATCTGCTGCCGTGTAGTCACCTGTTACATAGTACTCAACTGCTGTTGCTGCAGTCTCATTAAGAGCTACTGTGAAGGGGAACTCATGGTGAGGATCTGCAAGAAGTCCGTCAACTTCCTTCTCAACAGTAAGGTTATAAGTTACATAAGAGTCTGTATCATCACCTTCAGAAGCTACATCATATCCTGTTACCTTAAAGTCGGCATTAGGATCCTGATCGTCCCAAACGATGGAATCGTTAGTTACGAACATTGTAAGAGCAGTTACCTCAACGGCTGTCTTTGTGTTATCTGTCCAGGAAACATAAACATCTACATATCTGTCATCTGTGAATTCACCCTCTGTAACACCTGCTGCAGCTGCTGTATTTGTGCCTGTTACAGCCTCAGTGATCTTGTAGCGGTATACACCGGGAACAGGATCGCCGTCACCATTAACGAATACGGAGGCATCGAAGCTGAGGAAAAGGCTCCTCTCAGCAGTCTCGGAACTTGCAAAAGCTGTACCGATGGCGCTGCTGTCCTGGTTTGCCGTACCGGAGTCATTACCGAATGTAATGGTGGCGGAAGCCGCACCATTTACGGACGAGGAATTAGCGATAAGAAGTCCGCCTGCAGGTCCTGCCTTTACAGCTGTGGTATTGCTCTGCTGGTCAGTAACAGTCATATCAGCCACCTGAGCTGCAGTCAGAGTAGAGATGGTATATGTATAGGAAATGTTGGGTTCCCAGACTTTTGTACCATCATCGGAGTTCTGGATGACGATCTCCTTTTTGAACTCTACCTTACCATTTGTGAGAGTAAGTGAACCCTCTTCTGTCTTTTCTTCTGCGAAAGCAGAAACGCTCACTGAAAATACAAGCGCGAAAACCAGTATCAGAGAGCTGAGCTTTTTGATAGTTTTCGTTTTCATTTTCTTAGTTCCTTTCGTTTTTTGTTTTAATAATCGTTCCCATTAGTTACTTCAAATCACGGATAGTCAGTCCGTCCCTAACCTGATCCCGTCACCTCCTTCAGCCTGTCTGTATTCTTTACTTTTCGTATCTTTCTATCCTTATCTTCTTTCCCGAAACCTGTTCCGGAAATGATGAACAGCAGTACGCCTCCCACCATGAGCAGGAGCATGGGTGTGATGAATGATATATATCCCGTTGGAGCGGCAGGCGGTCTTGTGTTGTAGAAGAGTACATTTATCGTGTCCGTACTTGGATCTGCCGTCGTATCATAATCGATGAGATTAATGTTTCTGGGAGACTCCTCAAAGACTACATTCAGATTGGAGTCTATAGTGATCTTCAGGATACCCGTCATCTCGTTATAATCATCCGGTGCTGTAATCTGCCTGATAAAGTATGTTCCCTCAAAGAGGATGATCTTCTCAGGATCAGCGCTGTCTAAGGTGATCCGCCTCATAAGATCCGCCTTCTCGTTGGTGTTGATGAAGAACAGTTCCTCAGCACCGGTAGGCGACTTCTTATAGATCTCGAAAACACCTCCCTGAAGAGGATTGTTAGTTTCAAAATCGAGATTATAAAGATCGATGGTTACCCTGGGAACATTAGTCAGATAATGAAGGATATCCACATTGACCGTTCTTGCATCGCCCAGATCATCAGGGTTAGCAGCAGATATAACGGAATCATCTCCTGTTAGGATCGTTACAGAGTTCCCATTAATATACTCATTATCCTTTTCTATTGGATCCCACTTCGTCGCATCCGGAGCTTCACCGTTTATGGCAGTCTCGGTAACGGTGTAATAGATCTCCCTGTTACCGTTCATGGCGGGATAATCCTTTGTGAAGGTCCAGCTGTTGTTCTGATCGAGAACTACAGTCTGGGTCTTATATATCTCGTCATTATCTACAAACTTTCCTACGATAGTAACAGCAAATGAGTTGACGCTGTTTTCAACGCTGTTTAGCGCATTTCCATTTACATTAACGGTTACGGTCTCGGGCTTATTCTTGATCATTACCCAGGAATCCGTATTACCGATAAACTGATTGGCATCGTTATAGAAAGGAATACTCATCGACGTTAAGTCCGCAGCTGGAGTAAGGTTCGTAATGTCATAGTTCGGATTAGGGTCTCCGTCAAGATACGTAGTAGTCACCTCTATCTCAAAAGCAGGAACTACAGAATCATCGTAACCTTCAGGAACATCCTCCACCACAAGGAATCTGTTGCCTTCCTGGAAATCGTAAGGGATCTTAAACGCAACCTTGCCTTCCGCATCCGTAGTTATGGAAGCAGTATTCACCCGGGCGTCTCCCGGTTTATACATCCAGATCCCCAGATCGGGATCCTGGTAGTACACGAACTCAAGTGGCTGGTCAGTGATAGTTCCATTGTTTATACCTGCCAGATAATCCTCCGACGTCACACCGTCAGGAACTACCCATACCCTGAACGGAACATCCTCCATAGGCGTTCCGTTGGTATCACTGTCGATCTTCTCTATAGTAAATACCCCGTATTTAACATACGAATTCTTAAGGTTTACGATATCTACATCATCTACAGTAACACTATCGATGGTTGCCTTCATGGCTTTAGCCTCGATATCAACATAAGTTGTCCATTGCTGTACCGGGACATCATCCTCATCATCAAGGGAGTCTACTCTGTACTGGAATATGACACCATGGTCGGCAAGTTCATAATTATACTCGTAGACTTTATATGTTCCTTCATGTTCCACCTGGACGATCCATGTGTACGTAAACGTTGCTGGATCGTAATCCTGGTAGCCATAGGTGATAACGCCTCCGGAGTCATCTATTACGTAATCCGTAGGTGCATTAGGCGAAGGTTCTATCTTCAGCTTGTATCGGATAGGATCATCGTCCGTTACCTGAACAACGTCGATAAAGTAGTCGTTCGGGTCAGCATTATTAGTCATGGCATCGATCGTAGCCTGGTCCAGACCCACGAAGGTCTTTTTAACTGCAAAATAGGAGCCGTTCCTTATGAGCTTACCATCGATACGCCAGCCACCGCTGCCCTGATACTTAAGTACATACCAGCGGATAGTAAAGTGCTCAGAATCCAGTTTTTCCGGTTCTATATTATGTCTTACTCCACTACCATCAATATAGTAGAAAGTGTTCTTTGTAGTTCCGTTATCGACATCCGCCTGAGCCCTCTCCCTGAGCATAGCAAAGACTTCCTCGTCATCGATAAGGTCAACGAGCTGGAAAGTTACGTTCTCATATACTCCTTCCAGATCAGGATCATAGGCGGTGGGATAACCATTACTGTCAACCTGTGAAGCCGGCTTTGGATCACCGGTAATAGGCGTGTTAAGCGATGATCTTATATACTCATCGGCTCCCGACGTCCTAAGAACATTTGTCCCGTCCAGCATAGTATATGGCGCAATGAAGTTACGCTTGATATCACCGGTGTTGATATCATTGGCATTTGTGGTTATTACGGCAGTAGAAAAAACATGATCTGTATGGGTTGTGATGGAGCTGTCTTCGTTTTCAGGGTCACCGTTTACCTCGATGACATTCTGCATCAGGGTGAAGGAAACAGAGTTGCTCTTATTCTTGCTCCACTTAGCCTTCAAAGTAATGATGCCGTCCTTAGGAGACTTATCGAACTTTGATATCTGGTTGAAGAAGGTATCCAGGCTTACGATACCCGGCTGAAGGATGGTAGATCCGTCCTCTGCCTGCCATCCTGTAAACAGTGCGGAGAATTTAAGCTGCCTGTCTATCTCGTTCTGGACACCACTCTTGTAGTTGTAATAGTTTTCAGTAAGAGACTTTACAAGATAATTATTGGCACCCGAAGGATATCGCCTGATCTCCACAGGAGCTCCGTCATAACCCTCGATCTCCGGATAGATATATGTCTCAGCGCCCGGAGGAGCATTAGGATCATCAGGATCCACCCTGTCAGCCGCCGGGATATTGATATCATAATCGATCATCACATACTCGTACTCAAGCTCCCATACTGCCTTGAGCGAAAGCATAGCTCCGGATATCGTAGAAGGATCTATAACATCTCCGGGATCATATTGTGTTCCGGTTACAGTATCTTCCCAATGGCTGAACTTGTACCTGTATGTCACATTCCCGACAGATTCGTAGTACCATCCATCATTACTGTTCCCTAACGTATCGGATGGATCTTTTATTGTATACATTGAAGATCTGTCAACGAACTCTTCAAAATTAAGCGAACTAACAGTAGATACTCCACTATCATTGACCGGATTATAATCATATTCCGCGATCAATGAATTTGCAGGAATAACTTCTGCCAAAGACAACCAGGATCCTGACTCATTGTTTTCAGGCCAGCAATGCTCAAATCCTCGATTACTATAGGTAGTTCTATTTTGATCTCTGGCTCTGATAAATGAATATGTAGCAGCGTGATTACTAGGATTAGGACAATAATCTCCAATTGCGATCTGTCCGCTTCCATCAGGTGCAAAGACAACGATCAAAGGTGTGGGAGTATCAACAAGGTCAAAACCCTGATAAAACCCGTTACTTGTCTGAGCATCGTAATTGAATGCAAGGTACTGTGTACCGTTGGAAATATAATAGAGTTGCGGTCTGTTTGAATCCGTAAAGGTAAATGTCTGAGAAGGTCCATTCTTCATCCTGAGGGTTATCGATGCATTCGGATAATCAGCCACTGAAGCTGTTAAGTCACACTTTGTAAATGTCCAGTAAGTAAAATCACCCTCGTTGGGACAATCAACAATAGTATCTGTAGCCGTATCATAATAGTTGCTTACATTGATACTCTGAAGGAAATTAGGTGCATACGTGACATTGTTCTGTGTGTAACTACAAAGATTATCAGTCATTACAAGGTACTTATATTTTCCTGCAGACTGACCGAAGTTGTTAAGTCCTACTATCACGAACGTCTTGCCATCTAATTCATCCTCTGTATTGACCGTCTTGACGACCCTGTATGTTGAGAAGGACTCTGCATCAAAGGTGATCGTATCGCCTGCTGTTATATCACAGTCGATCTGGTCGATGTTACCGTAGCTGTCCTCATGTTCGATGGAGAGTTCTGTGTTTTCGTCGATGGCATCTTCGATAACGCTGCCGGTGAAGGTAACGCTGACAGCTCCGAATTCAGGCTGGTACTCGAAACCGTTTTCGTCGAAAAGGGTAATGTCGTAGGAAACGATGACATTCTCGTCGTCGCTCTCTACGGGATATGCCTTAGCCGTTGTTCCTTCAGGAAGGATACCCGTAACTGTGATCTGCATATCATCGTCAGATACTGCGGCATAAGTGCTGTCCTCGTAGATGACTGCATCTATGGACTCAACGGTCAGTCCGTCTTCAGATCCCGGTGTCAGGAGTTCTGCGATGACAAAGGGATGAAGATCGCTGAGGGTTATGGTAAGGATGCCGTCAGCATATGTATAGTCCTCCAGGATGGCGGGTGTCGTACCGTCTGCAAAATCGCAGATGGCAAATTCCGCATCTGTCTCGAAGGGGAAGGATATGGTTACGGGGTTCTTGGGATCCGATATATTTTCGGGAAGCACAGCAGCGAGATCGTATCCGGCGATGATGTTGGCAACATAGTCACTGGCGAAATCAGCTGCTTCGATGGTAGTCGTCTCGGGGAAGGATCCTGTCAGGCTGATGACTGTTCCGTCAGGAGCAGTGACCTGGTAGTCCTGGGGGATGACGGGATAAGCGGAAGCTGCATCCTCTTCCGGGAGAGGGGCAGGTACGGGAGCGGGAGCTTCTGTCTCATCACTCGTTTCTGTCGTTTCAGTCGTTTCGGTCGATTCGTAGGAAGGCACAGTTTCAGTTGCATCAAGATCTTCCTGATCCTGACTTTCGTCGCTCGTCAGAGTCTCGATGGTTTCAGCGATAACGCCGAAGCTGTCTCCGACGACTGCCGTGGTCACGTTCATTGCCACGAGCAATAGTGCTACCAAACTGCAAAACCGTTTCAGTTCCGTCCCCTCCCATTTGCGTCTTTCTCTCGCATTTTAATCAGAAGAAAGTCCAAATAAAAGTAATACATCTAAATTGTTGTGCAGATGTAAGTTAATTTTAACACCCACAAGAGTGCTGTAACAGATATGCCATGTAAACAAATTATAAATATTAAATAAACAGGATACTTCCAGGAAGCATTTCTAAACCAGTCCTAAGCTCCTGAATGCATATCCTCAAAAGCCTGGTATTACTGGCTCTGTAACACTGTTACACAGTTTTGCCTGCCTGCTGAGGATCATTTTTGCATTGGATTCCAGGACAGCATCCAGCTGCAGTTCGAACCGCTCCAGATCGAAATCATGCCTGCCGCATATCCTAAAAAAGAACACATCTATCCCCTCCCTGAACCCGTTCCTGATGTACTTTTTTCTCCTCTCTTCAGCCGTTCCGAAATAGTCATCTTTCTCCATGGCACCGTCGATCTCCAGCCCGATCCCCTTGTCAAATTCCGGGACTTTGAAGAGAGCATCCGGGAAAAAGAACGTACTCTCTCCCCTTACGATCCTGACCTCAGTCTTGACCTCAAACCCCATCTTCTCCAGGGTCTGAAATCCGATGAGTTCGTTCTTTGACCTCAGCCTCTGGCCGGAATGGACTATAGGATGCTCATTCTCATAGGAGTTCTGGTTAGGGACAGCATGATCGAACATATCCGCCGAGATCAGGGCATTCAGGTCAGAAGGCAGCGGATATCCTACTTCCTTAGGCGGGAACTTATATCTCTCATTCCAAAGCCTCTCCAGCATCCTCAGCTCTTCCCTGAGGGCGAGATATTCGTCTATCAGCGCCTTATAGAGCTGTCCCTCCGGCGAATCCACATAGAGCTTCCGCCTGTGGTAAGAATCCACCTTCGGATCTGCCGGATCGTAAGTTATATATACCGCGCTCTTCCCTCCTACCGTTCCGAAATTCCCATGGGGAATGTTCTGCAAACGGTATTTAAGGTAGGATATCCTCACTTGATGTCTGTATAAACCGATCATGAGTACATGATATACGGCTGTAAACCCTTTTTTGCACCAAATCCGTAACAATCCGTTACAAACCGTGTCGAAAATCGACTAAACTGTCGACTATTTTTTCCCGAAAAGCCGAAAATTAGTCGATGACCCCACCCATCGACTAAACTGTCGACTACTTTTTCCCGAAAAGCCGAAAATTAGTCGATGACCCCACCCATCGACTAAACCGTCGACTACTTTTTCCGGAAAATGGGAAAAATAGTCGATAAGAAGACAAAAAAAGACCCCGGTCAATGACCGGGGCCTTGGATAGTTGAAATTATCGGTTCAGATTACTCGATGATATCGGAAACTGTACCAGCACCAACTGTGTGACCACCCTCACGGATAGCGAACTTAAGACCCTTCTCCATAGCGATGGGAGTGATAAGCTCAACAGAGATTGTTACGTGGTCACCAGGCATGCACATCTCAGCACCCTCGGGAAGGTGAGCAACACCTGTAACGTCTGTTGTTCTGAAGTAGAACTGGGGACGGTAACCATCGAAGAAAGGCTTATGACGGCCACCCTCTTCCTTTGTCAGAACGTAAACCTGACCGGAGAACTTTGTGTGAGGTGTGATGGAACCGGGCTTAGCAAGAACCTGGCCTCTCTCGATCTCCTTACGGTCGATACCACGGAGAAGAGCACCGATGTTATCACCAGCCTCAGCCTGATCCATGGACTTACGGAACATCTCAACACCTGTGATTGTTGTGGACTTAGGCTCATCCTGAAGACCAACGATCTCAGCAGCGTCACCAACCTTAACAACACCTCTCTCGAGACGGCCTGTAGCAACAGTACCACGACCTGTGATCGTGAATACATCCTCGACAGGCATAAGGAAAGGCATATCAACGGGACGCTCGGGTGTAGCGATGTAAGAATCAACAGCATCCATGAGCTCAAGGATAGGAGCGTAAGCAGGATCGTTGATATCTGTGGATGTGCACTCGATAGCTGCAAGAGCAGAACCCTTGATGATAGGTGTATCGTCACCAGGGAACTCGTACTGGTTAAGAAGGTCTCTGATGTCCATCTCAACGAGCTCAAGAAGCTCCTCATCATCAACCTGATCGCACTTGTTCATGAATACTACGATGTAAGGAACACCAACCTGACGGGCAAGAAGGATGTGCTCTCTTGTCTGAGCCATAGGGCCGTCAGAAGCAGCAACAACGAGGATAGCACCATCCATCTGAGCTGCACCTGTGATCATGTTCTTGATATAGTCGGCGTGGCCGGGGCAGTCAACGTGAGCGTAGTGACGTGTCTCTGTCTCGTACTCAACGTGAGCTGTGTTGATCGTGATACCACGAGCTCTCTCCTCGGGAGCAGAGTCGATGTTACCGTACTCCTTGTATGTAGCGCCACCCTTGAAGGAAAGAACCTTTGTGATAGCAGCTGTAAGAGTAGTCTTACCGTGGTCAACGTGACCGATTGTTCCGATGTTTACGTGTGGCTTTGTACGTACAAACTTTTCCTTAGCCATTTGAAATTTCCTCCTAGAAATTTTTAAAAATTTTATTTTTATTTCTTTCTACGCCGGGTCGCGCGATACCACATATTTTACAATTTTTCCGATACTCTTTCAAGTACGGCATATGAGTTACCGCAAACCCTTTGTATGACCCCAGAATATTACTTCTTAAGGATCTCCTCCATGATGCTCTTAGGTGTCTCTGCAAAGTGGCTGATCTGCATTACGAATGTACCACGTCCCTGAGTTGTGGAACGGAGAGCAGTTGCGTAACCGAACATGTTTGCAAGAGGTACCTCAGCATGGATCTGCTGTGAACCGTTGAGGGGCTCGATCGTCTTGATCTGGCCTCTTCTGGAGTTAAGACCGCCGATAACGTCACCGAGATAATCATCGGGTACTTCAACGTCAACCTTCATGATGGGCTCGAGGAGGCAGGGATCAGCCTTGGCCATACCGGCCTTGAATCCCATGGATCCTGCGATCTTGAATGCCATTTCTGAAGAGTCGACATCGTGGTAGGAACCGTCATAAACAGTAACCTTGACGTCAACAACAGGATAACCGCCCAGGACACCGGCCTGCATAGCTTCCTGAACACCGGCATCGATGGGAGCGATGAACTCCTTGGGGATAGATCCTCCGACAGTCTCATTGTGGAAGGAGTAACCCTCACCGGGCTCAACGGGCTCGAGTCTGAGCCAGCAGTGACCATACTGACCGTGACCACCGGACTGACGTACGAAACGTCCTTCTGCCTCGACAGTCTTGCGGATGGTCTCTTTGTAGGAAACCTGAGGCGCACCAACGTTTGCCTCGACCTTGAACTCACGGAACAGACGGTCAACGATGATATCAAGGTGAAGCTCACCCATACCAGCGATGATTGTCTGACCTGTTTCCTGGTTGGTGTATGTCTTGAATGTAGGATCTTCCTCAGCCAGCTTCTGAAGAGCAACGATCATCTTCTCCTGGGAAGCGCGGCTCTTGGGCTCGATAGCAACCTCGATAACGGGCTCGGGGAATTCCATGGACTCAAGGATGATGGGGTGATCCTCGTCGCAGAGCGTATCACCTGTTGTTGTGTCCTTAAGTCCGATAGCTGCAGCGATATCTCCGGAGAATACTTCAGTGATCTCCTTACGGTCGTTAGCGTGCATCTGCACGATACGTCCGATTCTCTCCTTCTTGTTCTTAGTAGCATTAAGAACATAGGAGCCGGACTCAAGGATACCGGAATAAACTCTGAAGAAGCAGAGCTTACCTACGAAAGGATCGGTAGCGATCTTGAAAGCAAGAGCGGAGAAAGGCTCCTCATCAGAAGAAGGTCTGTCCTCTTCCTGCTCTGTCTCAGGGTTGATACCCTTGATAGCTGCGATGTCTGTAGGTGCAGGCATGTAATCGACGATAGCATCCAGGAGCATCTGAACACCCTTGTTTCTAAGGGATGTTCCGCATGTTACGGGGATAAGCTTACATTCGATCGTAGCCTTACGAAGAGCTGTCTTGAGTTCCTCGATGGATATCTCCTCACCATCAAGATACTTCATTGTGAGTTCATCGTCTGTCTCGGCGATCTTCTCGATCATCTCTTCTCTCTTAGAGTTGACGAAATCAACCATATCGGCAGGAACTTCCCTGTCCTCATACTGCATTCCGTCTTCACTTGTGTAGACCTCGGCACGGAGTGTCATAAGGTCGATGATTCCCTGGAAGGAATCCTCGGCTCCGATGGGAACCTGGATAGCGACCGCCTCGTTCTTGAGACGATCCTTGATCATGTGAACAACATTAAAGAAATCAGCTCCGATGATGTCCATCTTGTTTACGAATACCATACGGGGTACGCCGTAGTGCTCAGCCTGTCTCCAAACTGTCTCAGTCTGGGGCTCAACACCACCTCTTGCGGACATGACCGTAACGGCACCGTCGAGAACACGTAAGGAACGCTCAACCTCTACAGTAAAGTCAACGTGACCGGGAGTATCGATGATGTTGATACGGTGGTCTTTCCAGGGAGCTGTTGTAGCAGCGGAAGTGATGGTGATACCTCTCTCCTGCTCCTGAACCATCCAGTCCATGGTAGCTGCACCATCGTGAACCTCACCTAACTTACGGTTGATACCCGTATAGTAAAGGATACGCTCAGTGGTGGTCGTCTTACCTGCGTCGATGTGAGCCATGATACCGATATTTCTTGTTTTTTCGAGTGGATACTCTCTTTTCATCGTTTCAATGCTCCTTTAGTGTTTACCATTTGTAATGTGCGAAAGCACGGTTGGCCTCAGCCATCTTGTGCATTTCTTCTTTTTTCTTGAATGCTCCGCCTGTAGCGTTGGAAGCGTCGATGAGCTCAGCAGCGAGACGCTCCTTCATGGTGCGCTCGGATCTGGATCTTGCATAGCTTACGATCCAGCGAAGACCAAGGGTCTGACGTCTTGCGGGTCTGACTTCCATAGGTACCTGATAGTTGGCACCACCGACTCTTCTTGCCTTACACTCAAGCTGAGGCATTACATTCTCGAGAGCCTTGTTAAATACTTCGATAGGCTCCTCGCCCGTACGCTCCTTGATGATGTCAAAGGCGTCGTAGCAGATTCTCTGTGCAAGTCCCTTCTTACCGTCGAGCATAACGTTATTGATGAGCTTACTTACTCTGATATCGTTATACATAGGATCGGGGAGGACCTGTCTAACTGGGATATTGCCTTTTCTTGGCACTGTACTTCCCTCCTTACATGATATTCAGTTTTCTGAAACCATAGGTACTCACGTTTCAGTTTTTTGCCTTTTGGACACGTGTTGTGCGTCAGATAGCAATGTCCCTTATATGAACAATGTACTGACTTAACTGTCCAATCCTACTTAAATAGGATCACTTCTTTACCTTAGCAGTCTTAGGTCTCTTAGCACCGTACTTGGAACGAGCCTGCATACGGTTAGCGACACCTGCTGTATCAAGTGTTCCCCTGATGATGTGGTAACGAACACCGGGGAGGTCCTTAACACGTCCACCTCTGATAAGAACAACAGAGTGCTCCTGCAGATTGTGGCCGATTCCGGGGATATAAGCTGTTACTTCATATCCATTTGTAAGACGTACACGGGCAACTTTACGAAGAGCTGAGTTAGGCTTCTTAGGTGTAGTTGTCTTAACAACTGTGCAAACGCCACGCTTCTGGGGAGAGAATACATCTGTCTCCTTCTTGTGGATCGTGTTGAGACCAAACTGCAGCGCAGGGGAGTTGGACTTCCATGTCTTGTCATGTCTTCCGGACTTGACTAACTGATTGAACGTCGGCATCAATACATCTCCTTTCATAAGTATTTCACGGTTAAAAGGCGCACGAAAAAAGGGCGCAGTTCTCCCGCGAGCAATTAAGTATAGCACCTGACCTTTGCGTTGTAAAGCCTGATATATATGATAAAATCAAGATAAATACAGCATATGCGGAGGCTTTTCCATGGCACAGACATTCCCCACCATCGATTACGAAGACATGATCTCTGATCTTACCGACGATATAGAGTCCGGTTATATCACCCCCGAAAGCACCCTTTTCGTTATAAGACAGGCTACTTCAGTTAACTGTGAAGCCTGTGGAAAAGAAGTATTTCCGGTGCTGGACTACTTTTATGAGACCCCTGAGCTCTTCGAAGACCTCAAGGAGATGACCGTGGAGGAAGCCAAGAAGGTCTGCTTCGCCGCTCTGGAGACCCTGGAGGACAAGAACCCCTCCCTCAAGACAGCAGTAGCCGTTCTGGCAGAGGACCTGAAGGACTATACCGCAGGCAACGGAAAGAGGAACTCCAGGCTCTGCCGCGTAGTCTTCGAAAAGGCATTCCTGGCACCTATAATGATCTATTTTGACGACAACGACGCCGGAGATCGTATCGAAAAGGTCTCCGCCGGAGAACTTATCGATGAGCTTAAGTCCTGTATGTAAAAAACAACAATAATCCAACAAATATCGATAAATTTTCTATTCACTTTGACAAACAAAAATCGTATACTTACAATGAATTTATTTGTGCGTAAATAAATATATATTGTAAGGAGCGTGACTTTTATGAAAGTTAAATTCACCGAGACGGCGATCCGTGACGCCCAGCAGTCGCTGATCGCTACACGTATGCCGTTCTCAGATTTCGAAAGCATCCTCGAGACGATGGATAACGCAGGTTACCACTCTATCGAATGCTGGGGAGGCGCTACATTTGATTCCTGCCTCCGTTTCCTGGACGAAGATCCCTGGGAGAGACTCAGAAAGATCAAGGCGATCTGCAAGAAGACTCCTCTCCAGATGCTCTTAAGAGGACAGAACATCCTGGGATATAAGCATTATCCTGATGACGTAGTAAGGCTCTTCGTCAGAAAGTCCGCAGAAAACGGAATGGATATCTTCAGGATATTCGACGCACTTAACGATTTCAGAAATATCGAAGTGGCAGTAGACGAGACGATCAAGAGCGGAAAGCACGCACAGGGTTGTATCTGCTACACCACAAGCCCCGTACATACAGTCGAGAAATACGTGGAGATGGGTAAGGAACTCGAGTCTATGGGAGTCCACTCCATCTGCATCAAAGATATGGCAGGTATCTGCGGACCTCAGGAAGCTTATGACCTTATAAAGGCCCTGAAGGAATCCGTAAAGGTACCCGTATTCATCCACACACACCATACAACAGGTCTCGGCCCCATTACATACGTAAAAGCAGTCGAGGCAGGAGTAGACGGTATCGATACCGCTATCTCCCCCATGTCCGGCGGTACATCCCAGCCCTGCACTGAGTCCATGAAGTATGCTCTGGAGCAGCTTGGATATGAGACAGGTCTTGATTCCGCCGCACTTAAGAAGATCTCCGAGCATTTCGCTCCCATCAAGGACAGGTTCATAAGCGAAGGTATCCTTAATCCCAAGTCCATGGGTATCCGTGCCGACATCCTCAAGTATCAGCTTCCCGGTGGTATGTTCTCCAACATGCTGAAGCAGATGACTGATATGCAGGCTGCTGATAAGTTTGAAGAGGCTCTTGCAGAGATCCCCAACGTCCGTAAGGATCTGGGTTATCCGCCCCTTGTAACTCCCATGTCCCAGCTCGTCGGAACACAGGCAGTCAACAATATCCTTTTCGGCAAGTACGAGAGGATCACAAAGGATACCAAGGCATACCTCCGCGGTGAGTACGGCCGTGCTCCCGGTGAAGTAAGCCAGGAGCTCATCGACAAGTGCTGGAAGCCCGAAGAGATCATCAAGTGCAGATTTGCCGATACTCTCGAGCCCGCTTTTGAGAAGACAAAAGCAGAGCTTGGCGACAAGGCAAGATCCGATGAGGATGTCCTCTCCTACATCTCATTCCCTCAGGTAGCCGAGAAGTTCTTCGAGGCACGTGAAGAGAAGGAATCCAACACCGTAAACTACACGATCGAAAAGAAGGAGGATTGATCTTTATGAATCCTTACATCGTGATGCTTAAGGAAGGCGTACTCCCCATGAGCGAAGCGTTCATGGATGCAGGCATCGTAATACTGGTAGTATTCGCTGTCCTTGTCATAATGTGTCTTCTCATCTCGCTTTCGGGAAAGATCCTTCAGAATGTTGGTAAGGAAACGAGCGCTCCTGCCGCAAGCCAGGCAGCTTCCACACCCGCCCCTGCAGAAGAGGACCCCGGAGAGGAATTCTCTTCAGGTACACTGAAGCTCAAGGGCTGTGACGAAAAGACGGCCGCCATGATCATGGCCATCGTCAGTGACAATACGGGTATCCCGTTGTCCGAACTCGTTTTCAAGTCCATCACACTGGTTGAAGAGAAATAAAGGAGAGTATACATATGATCTATAACGTTACAATCAACGATAAAGTTTATGAAGTAGAAGTTGAGAAGGGAAAGGCTAACCTTATAAAGACAACAGCTGTTGCCGCAGCTCCGGCACCTGCCGCTCCTGCTGCTCCCGCTGCCGCTGCCGCCGCTGCTCCTGCACCTGCTGCAGCTCCTGCAGTTGCTGTCGCAGCCGGAACTACTCCCGTCAACTCACCTATGCCCGGTACGATCCTTGATATCAAGGTCGCTGCAGGCGCATCAGTCAAGGAGGGCGAGCTTGTTGCTATCCTTGAGGCAATGAAGATGGAAAATGAGATCTTCGCTCCCTGCTCCGGTAAAGTTGCACAGATAATCGCCGCTAAGGGCTCCACAGTCAACACAGGCGATCCTATCCTCACCATCGGTTAAGGAGGATATGACAGATGCTTGAAGTATTAATAGACCTCTGGAAAGGATCGGGCTTTGCCGGAATGGACTGGAGACAGGGTGCGATGATAATCGTAGCCTTTGTCCTCATGTTCCTGGCTATCAAGAAGCAGTTTGAGCCCCTCCTTCTCCTTCCCATAGCATTCGGAATGCTCCTTACCAACCTTCCCTGGCCAGGCGGCGGAATATTCCATCCCGACTGGTTCACCGAAGGCATTAACTGGGCTGCCGTAGGCGGCGGATTTATCGATGAAGCCGGAAACCATATAGAACCCGGTCTCTTCGATTTCCTGTATCTCGGCGTTAAGCTGGATATCTTCCCCTGCCTGATCTTCATGGCCGTCGGTGCCATGACCGACTTCGGTCCCCTGATCTCCAGGCCTTCCAGTTTCCTTATGGGCGCCGGCGCACAGTTCGGTATCTCATTCGCATTTGTTGTTGCAACTGCACTTAGCTTTACAGGCCCCGAGGCAGCTTCCATCGGTATCATAGGCGGAGCTGACGGCCCTACAGCTATCTACCTCACATCCAAGCTGGCTCCCCAGCTCCTTGGCCCCATTGCAGTTGCTGCTTATTCTTACATGGCGCTGATCCCCATGATCCAGCCCTTCATAATGAAGCTCATGACTACAGAGAAGATGAGAAAGACAAAGATGGAGCAGACAAGACCCGTCTCCAAGACAGAGAAGATCTGCTTCCCCATCATCGTTACAGTAGTATGTGTCCTTATCCTTCCCACAGTTGCACCCCTCATCGGATGCCTCATGCTGGGTAACCTCTTCCGCGAGTGCGGAGTTACAGACAGGCTTTCCGACACAGCTCAGAACGCAATGTGTAATATCGTAACCATCTTCCTGGGAACATCTGTAGGTGCTACAGCAGTAGGAACAACATTCCTCAGCTGGGAGACACTTAAGATCATCGGCCTCGGACTTGCAGCTTTCTCATTTGCTACAGTCGGCGGACTTCTTATCGGTCTCCTTATGTACTGGCTCTCCAAGGGAAAGATCAATCCCCTTATCGGAGCTGCAGGAGTTTCCGCAGTTCCCATGGCAGCCCGTGTTGCCAGCAAGGAAGGACAGAAGGCAAATCCCTCCAACTTCCTTCTCATGCACGCCATGGGTCCCAACGTTGCAGGTGTTATCGGTTCCGCAGTTGCAGCAGGTGTCCTGCTCTCCATCTTCGGCTGATAGCCTTAAAGATCCAAACACCAAGAGCCGTCCCATCCGGGGCGGCTCTTTTATTTCTCTATTTTTTCTCTTCCGGATATATCAGAGAGAAAGTTTAGGGAATAACGGCGGGATTTCTCTATCTTTTCTCCCTAAAGGCCGGATGAGAGAAAGTTTAGAGAAAACTGACCCATTTTCTCTATCTTTTCTCTCCGGGAGCCGGCTGGAAGAAAAATAAGAGAAATAAAAGGGCCCGGTACGATCCGGGCCCTGTAAGTCATTATCAGTTACTGTTCTTTATCTGAAGAAGTAAACGTATGCCAGGATGTGGCAGACGGAAGCGGCGACCACCATGAGGTGCCATACCATGTGGGAGAACTTGAACTTCTTGCCGGAGTAGAAGAAAAGGCCGAAGACGTAGACGGCGGTGCCGGCGATGAGAAGCCAGAAGCAGGGCTTGGTCGCGGCTGCATAGAAAGGCTTCAGCATGAAGAGGAACAGGACGCCCATGACTCCGTAGACGGAGATGGCAAACTTGGATCCTGTCTTGTTCTCGGGATACATGAAGATCATGAGGAACATTCCCAGAAGGGCCAGGGCCAGCTCGGCGATGAGGATGCCGATACCAAGACCGCCTCCGATAAGAGAGAGACATGCGGGAGTATATACACCCAGGATTGCGAAGTAGACCATGATGTGGTCCAGCTTTCTGAAGACTCTCTTATGGACTGTTCCGTGCTTAAGGAAGTGATATATCGTGGTGAAGAGATTGGCGATGAACATGGTGACCAGGAAAGCGGATATACCGAATGAATCAGTAAGTCCCATTCCTTCAGGTGCATGGATATATGCATGGACAGATGCAAAGGGGATAAGACCCAGAACATAGAACGCAAGGATGCCGGCGGTGATGGAATTTCCGACTTCCTCACCAAAGGTCTCTCTGGTCTTCTGGATATTCCTCTTGACTATCCTCTTCTGATTCTCGAGCCAGGACAGACCCTCCAGACCTTCCTCAAGGGGATCTATACCCTCCTTGGCGGCCTTGCGGTCAGTATCGCTCGCCATCATTCTTTTCCAGTGCTTATTGTTCTTTGCCATTTTTCTATATTTCCTCTAAAGTATTCTTCATTTGACAGATTTCATTCTACAAGGAAGGAAGTCTTATTGCAAATCAGGCATCAGGCATCCTGGGAGGAAGCTGGATCACATCATCCTTAGGCTTAGGAGCGCCAAGCTGGATCACTTCCTCCTTGGGCTTAGGTGCGCCAAGCTGGATCACTTCCTCTTTCTTCCGGGGTATAGCCCGCTTTGTCTCCTGCTTCGGGATCTCCTTGGAAGGATATCTGGGCACCTTCACATTAGGTGTTCCGGGAGATCTGACATTCTGTCTCGTGGGAGCTGAGATAACTGTTCCCAGAACCTCAGGCTTGGGCTGCTCCTTCTTCTCGGGAGAAGTGAAGGTACTGTGCTCCCTGGCTGTCTTATCAACTACGGAAGCGGGATCCAGCTGCTCTGCCACATAGGCATTTCTGTAGAATCTGTAGATCTGGAATGCAGCATAGATTATGAGTGATACGGGAAGTATCCTCATGGGGAGCATCCTGGCACGGTCGTCTCCAAGAGCCGTGGAAAGTGAGGCAAAAGGCGCCTCTGCCATTCCGTACAGAGCCTTGAGGATAAAGCCTCCGATGACGGTAAAGATATCCACGTCCTCAGCTCCGAGCTTCTCTGCCATTCCGGGAAGGATCCATGTGGGCAGAAGGCATACTGCACCATAGACGGCAAGACCTGCCGTTATCCAGAACTTCTTCCTGTATGCTGCATATACCGGGATGATGAGGAGTACGCTCAGGGCGAAGAGCCATCCGCAGAACTTCTCAAGCCCTCCGAACTCCCTGGGGATGATCATGTCATATGTGAAATACAGGGGCAGGAAACATACGAAAAAGAGCGATGCACATATACACGCAAGAAAGACACATGTAAAGTAATCTCTTCTCATTGATCCCTTTCTCCTTTAAGATCTCAAAAAATAAAAGCCGGCATCAGCCGACTTTTATTCTATCATTATTTGCCCCAGACTGCATCAGAATTCAAAACCGGTAACTTCCTCCAAGGGACAGATATATGTAAACTTCAATGATTTAAGGGTCAGGCCGGTACTTGTAAAGTGCGTCCTCATTATGGAATATTTTGAATGGAACAGCATCTCGCCTTCGATGACCGCATCCTTTCCCTCTGTTCCGTTCCATGTGATCACACGGATGGGAATGCTGTTAAAGAAGACCGTCATAGGTATCTGGGCCAGCGGATTAAGATCGGAGCATCCTGTCATCTCGACCTTATACAGACCGTGCTTATCGCAGTTGATCCCGAAGAGGAAATCGCTCCCGGCGCTCGTATCCACATTTACATTGATAACAGGATCCTCGTTGATGCTGTAGTAGCAGTCGACCTTAGTCTCGATCGCCTCTCCCTCGAAGGGACAGTCGATCTGGACTATCTTCTCAGCCTGGCCGTTCTCGCGCTTCATGGCATATGTATCCATGGCAAATCTTATGATATTCTTCGCATTTCTCTGAAGTTCCGCCCTGGTGATAAGGGCAGTATTGCCATTCTTTATATTTTCGTAAGTATCGCTCTCAAGAAGATTCTTTTTCTCCACGCCGGAACATACCATATAGACGTCGCACTGGGCGCGTGCCATAAGGGAATGTTCAGTGAGAACGTGTCCATAGGGATCATCGGGGACCTCATTTATGAAGGCCCACCAGTCGGTCATGACCATTCCTGTATAGCCCCACTGCTCTCTCAATATAATGGTATTGAGATCATAATTGGCTGTACCATATTCTCCGTTGATCCTGTTATAGACCGACATTATGCTCCTGGCTCCACCCTCCTTGACAGCGATCTCAAATCCCTTGAGATAGATCTCGCGGAGAGCTCTTTCAGAAACGACGGAATCCATGAACCTTCTGTTCGTCTCTCTGTTATTGGCACAGAAGTGCTTGATGGTGGCAGTGACATCATGCCTGTGAAGGCCCCGGATCTGGGCACATGCCATACGTCCGGTAAGGAGAGGATCCTCGGAAAAATACTCGAAGTTCCTTCCGTTAAGGGGATTTCTGTGGATATTGATACCGGGGCCGAGGATGACATCTACTTCATTAGTCATCATCTCGATACCGAAATATCCGAAGAGCTCCTCGGTAAGCTCCTCATTATAGGAGCAGGCGATACATGTTCCGTTGGGAAGGGCAAAAGCCTTCTTGCCGCTGTCGATCCTCATTCCTGAAGGGCCGTCATCACAGCAGACGGCAGGGATCCCGAGTTCCTGAAGTTCCTTGCTGATACCGCAGAAGGCTGCGGCAGTTCCCGTGGTTACCTTAGGGCTGCTCATTCCCTCACCTCTGATGATGAGAGCGAGGTCTTCATCAGTAAGCTGGGCCACGAACTCATCGAGGGTATTCTTACCTTCCTTTACATCAGAGAGCTTTATATCCCTTCTTCCGCTCTGAGGGATCTCAGGAGAGACAAGATCGAGCCTTGAATCCACATTCTCCACTTCCCTTACGGGAACCTTCTCATATATAAGATTTCCGTCAGCATCAGAAGTCATCCTGTCAAAGGACTCCACAGGTCTCAAGGCAGACTTAAGACCCTCAAGAAGTGTATCTTCAGAAACAGATATCTTACCTGCCTCAGTATTATCAACTACATCAAAACCTGCGCTGAATACATAGTCACCCTTTTCCAGCACCCAGCCCGTTCCGAGACCAAGTCGTCCGTCATCATCGTAAGATGCATAGCGTAAGGCATCAGCACTTATCTTAAGGGTCTGGTCCTGACCGGGAAGAAGTTCTTCAGTCTTGGTAAAACCCACCAGCACTTTTGACGGCTTTCCTAAAACTCCCTTAGGTGCGGAAGCGAAAAGAAGGACTGCTTTCTTACCCTTATAGACACCTGTATTCGTTACCTTAAATGAAGCGGTAACGGAAGTGCCCTCCGAAGCAAGAGATACGTCGGAGATCTCAAAGGATGTATAACCCAGTCCGAAACCGAAGGGATACATCACCTTCTCAGGTGCAAAGGTGGAAAAATATCTGTAGCCTACATAGATATCCTCACAGTAAAGATCCTTCATGGGATCAACGTTTCCAAAGTTGGCAGTGGAAGGATAATCCTCCAAGGAATAAGCGATAGTATCTGTAAGCGATCCTGAAGGATATGCCCTTCCGGTGATAAGGTCGGCACAGGCATCTCCTCCCACAAGTCCTGCCTGCCAGATATACATGACGGCAGAGGGATCATATTTCTTAACAAAGGACATGTCGATGATATTTCCCACATTGAGAAGGACGATGGTCTTCTCAAAGGACTCGCAGACGATCCTTATCATCTCCTCCTCACCGTCAGACAGGAAGAAGGATCCCTTCTCGGGAGTATTATCCCTGTCCTCTCCGGCAGTCCTGGCGATGACTATGATGGCAGCATCGTTATTTGATGCAGCTGTCTTTACAAAGTCAGGATCGAGAGCCATCTCATCCTGGGACCATCTCTCCTTGCCCCAGCCAACACCGGGATCAACGGGATTACTTTCCTCCCAGTCGATATAGGCCTGCTTTACACTCTCATCGATGATGATGTCGGAATCCTTTTCGAGAGCTTCCTCCACAGAAGGAACGTGGGCTGTATTTACCATACCTCCCGAGCCTGTTCCGCTCTTGTAGTAGTGAAACTGCATGCGTCCGAAGACTGCAGCCTTTGAACCTTTCCTTAAAGGAAGAGTGCCATTGTCATTTTTCAGAAGGACTGAACCCTCCTGTGCTATCTTAAGTGCCGCATCGCGGTATCTATTCCAGTCAAATATGATATCGGGCATAAAAAAACACCTCCGGTAGTCAACTAATAAGATTTTAAACTATCCGGGGTGTGATTTGTTAGCAGAATTATTGTTTTTATGTAAAATCGATCGTTATCTTTACGGGATCACAGGCGGTATATCTTATGATCTCATCCATCCTGGGTCTCTCCTTGTAGGAGACAAGGGAATAGGCACATCCCTTTCTTCCGGCTCTTCCCGTTCTTCCGATCCTGTGAAGGTAGAACTCGTTCTCGTTGGGGATCTCATAATTGAAGACCGCCTCAACGTCGTCCACATCTATTCCGCGGGCGATGACGTCAGTGGCAACCAGTACATCGAACTTGCCTTTTCTGTATGCGTCCATGACACGGTTCCTGGTACCCTGTCCGATGCTTCCGTGAAGGAGCCTGCAGGATACTCCGGAGGCCTCGAGCTTTGATGCCACCTTCTCGGTCTGGACCTTCGTATTACAGAAGACGATGGCCTTCTTTATAGAACTGCTGTCCATGATGCGGATTATCGCATCCACCTTATCCTTCTCCGGGATCTCGATGAGATACTCGTCTATGTCGGGATGGTCCTCAGCCTTGGGCATAACATCGATCTCGGCTGCACCCTCCATGAACTGCCATGTGATATCCAGGATCTCCCTGGGCATGGTGGCGGAGAAAAGAGCCATCTGCTTATCATCGGGAGTAGCTGCGATTATCTTCTTGATATCCCTGATAAATCCCATCTTCAGCATCTCATCTGCCTCATCCAGGACCAGGGTGTAGATATCTCCGATGTCGATCATCTTCCTGGAGACAAGATCAAGGAGTCTTCCGGGAGTAGCGACTACAACCTGGGGCTTCTTGGCGATCTTCTCGCTCTGGATCTTCATGGACTGACCGCCGATGATGGCACAGACACGGAATCCCTTGATGTTCCTGCCGAGGCCCTTGATCTCAGATGTGATCTGAAGTGCGAGCTCTCTGGTGGGACAGAGGATAAGGGCCTGTACGAAGTCAGCCTTCATGTTCAGATATTCAAGAATGGGTATAGAAAACGCAAAGGTCTTTCCCGTTCCGGTGGGAGCCTTTGCGATAAGTGACATATTATCCATAAGAAGAGGTATAGCCTTCTGCTGTACCGTAGTGGGGCGTTTTACACCCATCTTCTTAAGTGCCCCCATTATCTCCGGGGACAGGTCCATATCGTTAAAAGTTATCTCATTATTATCTTCCATAAGGGCTATTATAATTCATAATCGGTTATAATTTAAGAAGATTATTACAGACTAAATGACGGAGGCATCTATGGATAAGCGCGTTTTTCTTGTGGTTCTTGACAGTTTCGGAATAGGAGGCGCACCCGATGCCGCGGATTTCGGGGATGAGGGCAGCAACACACTGGCTGCCGTTTTATCCCATTCGGACGAAGCCTTCCCCAACCTGGCTAAGATGGGTCTTTTCGACATAGACGGCAACGATGATCCCAGGATCAAGGACTACCTGAAAAAGCAGGAGCGCCTGACTTATCCCTGGGGCTGGTATGGAAGGATAAGAGAGCTTTCCAAGGGCAAGGATTCCGTCATCGGTCACTGGGAGATGGCAGGTGTCTATTCCTCCTCCCCCCTTCCCACTTACCCGGAAGGATTTCCCGAAGAGATAATATCAGCTCTTAAGGAGGCAACCGGAAGGAACATCCTCTGCAATAAACCCTACAGCGGCACAGAGGTCATAAAGGACTACGGTGAGGAGCATATGAAGACAGGAGCTCTCATCGTTTATACCTCTGCTGATTCCGTTCTTCAGATCGCCGCCCACGAGGACGTTATCCCCGTGGAGGAGCTGTATGAAATCTGCGAAAAGGCAAGAGAGATAATGACGGGAAAACACGGTGTCGGCAGGGTCATCGCCCGCCCCTTCGAAGGCACCCCGGGAAACTTTGTAAGGACATCCCGCCGCCACGACTATTCACTGGCAGCTCCCTCGGACACCATGCTGGACACCATAAAGGCCCACGGCCTGGATGTAATATCCATCGGTAAGATCAGGGACCTGTTTGCCCAGAGAGGCATAACCGAAGCTATACCCACCTCGGGAAATACAGAAGGTATAAAGATCTGGCTGGAGAAGGAAGAGACAGACTTCGGCGGTCTGTGCTATCTGAACCTGGTGGACTTCGATATGAAATACGGCCACAGAAATGATATCGAGGGCTACAACAGGGCAATGCATGAATTCGACGACGCCCTGGGAAAGTTCCTGGAATATATGCGTCCCGATGATCTTCTCATCATCACCGCCGACCACGGCTGCGACCCTTCCACCGAGTCCACTGACCATTCCAGGGAATGCGTACCCCTTCTGATCTACGGCGATAAGTATAATGTCCCCCACAATATGGGCACCACCGCAGGTTTCGGCATCGTGGCACAGACAGTATATGACCACCTGTTCGGAGACACGCTCAAGAGGGACTTCGAACCCGCCACAGCTTCACATGTCCCTGATAAGGACAATATCATGAGCTATGTGGATATGACAAACCTCAAGAACACCGCCACCACTAAGGATATCAAGGATCTGGTGGAAAGGGCCATAAGCGAAAATGCAGCCTCCGTATGTGTCCAGCCCTGCTTTGTAAGGACAGCCAGGGAAGCAGCAAAGGGCAGGCTCAATATCTGCACCGTCATCGGATTCCCCATGGGATACCAGACCACCGCCGTCAAGAAGTTCGAAGCGGAGGAGGCCTGCGACAACGGAGCATCTGAGATCGACATGGTGATCAATATCAATATGGTCAAGTCGGCCGCCTTCAATGTGGTAGCCAATGAGATCCATGTGATCGCCGAGGCAGTCCACAAAAAAGGAGCCATCCTCAAGGTAATAATCGAGACATGCGCTCTCACGGAAACAGAGAAGAAGGTCCTCTGCCAGATAGTTACGGTCCAGGGAGCTGACTTCATAAAGACAAGTACCGGCTTTGGATCTGCCGGTGCCACCGTGGAGGATGTAAGGCTCCTGAGAAGATACACAGGCAGCACCATCGACGTCAAAGCCGCCGGCGGCATAAGGACAAAGGAAGATGCCCAAAAGATGATAGAGGCAGGAGCTTCCAGGATCGGAGCATCTAATCTCAAATAACAGGATATTTGTTCTGTTTTGTTCGTTTTTGGCTGAATTGTACCATTAATACACCTAATCAGGTGATATACTCCCCTCATAAAAGAACAAACGATCTTTTGTGAAAGGAGTATATCTTATGTCACCTTTTGATATGGCAGTTATCTTTTTCTTTGTAATGGCAGTGGTAAAAGCAGCCCATGAGGCATATCTCTTCTGGAAGGAAGACGAAGAGATCGAGGAGTATATCAGGAGCATTTCCGTTCAAAGAAGGCCCCGTCCTGAGAGAAGGGCTGACGTAAGGCCCCTTCCCGTAAGAAAGCCCCCGGAGGATCTTCCGAGGGCTGCATAAGATCTTCAGTTGTTTTCGAAGGGATCAGAAGGATACCTGATTCTTTCCGTTTCTCTTGGACTTGTAGAGCTTTCTGTCTGCAAGGGAGATAAGCTCAGAGATATCATTTCCCTTCTCATATGAGGCGATACCAAGGGAGATGGTAACCTTCTCCGACTTGCCGTCACCTACGGGAACGGGGGTGGACTGGACAGCTTCGGCGATCTTCTTGGCGATACCGAGAGCCTGCATCTTATCACAGTCGGGGAGCATTACCATAAACTCGTCACCGCCTATCCTGAAGCAGGTATCAGTCTTTCTGGCAGCCACCAGCATGGAGCTGGCCACATGGCGGAGGACATCATCTCCGTGGGGCTGGCCGTACTGGTCATTGATGAACTTCATGTCGTCGATATCGATCTCGATAAGGGCAAAGGTGCTGTCATCAGACCTGCTCTCATAGATATTGATGGTCCTCTCCAGGGTCTCATAGAAATAACGTCTGTTATAAAGGCCACACAGGTCGTCCACTCTTGCGAGCCTCTGGACCTTCTGATAGGACTTCTCAAGTTCCTTGGCTATCTTCTTCTGCTCAGTAACGTTCTTGGACATTCCCCAGGTTCCGATGATCTCGTGATCCTTGTTATAAAGGGGATACTTGGAGGCGAAGAAATACTGGACCTCATCATCATCGTCCCTCTTCAGCTCCTCCTCTACATTGAGGATGGGCTTTCCGGTCTTGATGATCTCCTGTTCAATTTTCCTTGCAGCCTGGGCAAACTCCTCAGGGAAGTAGTCAAAGTCTGTCTTTCCTATGAGCTCATCAGGTGATGATGCGCCCAGCTGGTTGGCATGCTCTTTACTATTCCAGAGGAATCTTGATTCCAGGTCTTTGAAATAAACTGTATCGGATGAAAACTGGCGTATCGTCTCAAGGACAAGGCTGTCAAGTTCGAGCCTCTCTTCGGGGGTCATATTTATCGGTTCGCGCACACTCATGACTAGTACCTCCGATGTATCAAAAATACCTTATATGCTACCTATAATGATAACACCTTAATGTATAAAAAAACAACTCAGATCGAAGGAAGCCTCATTTTGATACCGAAGACTTCTCCCTCCACGTAGGCGTCGATGGTACCGTGCATGGAATCCACCAGTTTCTTTGCCACGGAAAGGCCTATTCCGCTGGAGCTTACATGCCTTGAAGGATCACCCTTGTAGAAGCGGTCGAAGACCTTGGTGGGATCCGGGATACGGTCGGGATCCACGGAGTTGGAGATGGTGAAAGCCACATGCTTTTCGCCTTCGCTCTTAAGGCTGATATTGACATCTCCCTTGCCGTGCACAAGGCAGTTCTTTACCAGGTTCTGGAGGATCCTCTTTACGGACTGCTCATTTCCAATGGCATTAAGTCCTTCCTCTATGTCGATGTGGGGGTCCATCCCGGCCTTTTCGAAATCCTCATAATAGGAGAAGAGTGTCTGCATGGCGATGTCGGAGAATGGGATCTTGTCCACCGAGACATTGTAGTTGATATTGGAGACCTTGGTATAGAAGAACATCTCCTCCAGGATCTCTCCCAGTGAATCTATCCTCTCAGAGATGATATTTCTGTATTTTTCCTGCTCGGCAGGATCATCCGACTCGCTCAGGAGCTCGAAGTATCCCTTCAGGGATGTCAGGGGAGTCCTTATATCATGGGACATATTGGTCAGGGTGTCACGGATCTCATTATCCTGCTTCATGACCTCCTGTTCCCTTTCCCTGCAGGAGAGGATGACCTCATTTATATCCTTGGAAAGAGTAGTCATCTCCCTGGATTTACCGTAGAAAGTGACGGTCTTGTTGGTCCTGTTCTTTGCGATGAAATGCACCTGGGACTGAAGGTTCTTTACCTGCGAAAAAAGTGAAATGAGCATCATGGTAAGAGCCAGGATGACAGCTATAAGTACGATGGCGATTATTTCCCAGATCATATCTCCTGATACCTCCTGGAAGCCAGTGATGAAACAACTGACCAGAATAATATATTAGTCGCGGTCGCTGCTACGATAATGGGCACCGGAACATCAGAAGGAGTGCCGCTGGCAGCCTCGAAAAGAAAACTTCCCGGCGTAATAAAGCATGCTACTACCTGAGAGTTTACAAGTGCCGGTGTGGCCTCAACCTCTGCGACATATGTTCCCGCCTCCACGGAGCTTCTGAATCCCGCGCTGTAACTTGCGAAGAACAGGATGGCAAACATGTAAAAGATATAACATACTCCGTATACCGCCATGGAGACCGACTTTTTCCTGAAGATCTTGCTGCAGCAGAAGATAGGCAGGCACATGGTAAAGATCATCACGCCTCCCGAGATGGTCATGGCAAGGAATGCCAGGGGATATTCAAGTATAAGGACCCGGTCAAGACCGTCACGCAGAAGCCCTATGAAGCTTACCACCGGTCCGAAGAGACCGACGCACAAGGAGAAGATAAACAGGGCACATATCTCTGACATACAGAGCTTTGCCCTGCTCCTGATCATGCCTTCTATGTTGATCTTCTGCCTGTTCTTATAGTAGTCACAGACAAAGCAGACCGTACTGTACATACAGAAGAGAAGGCCCGCTTCGATACCTACTGTGAACCCGGCGTACTGCTCTGCCATGGGCTCGTTCAGGGCCAGGTCCACGTCTGCGTTGATCATCTCCCCTTCTACGAGTATCAATTCCCTGAACATAATGAGCATCAGCATCATTAAAAGGGCGATAACCGCTCCGATGACGAAGCGGCTGCCCTTAAAAAGTCTTATTAATCCGATACGTACCAGGTTAACGAACATCTGTTATGAAATATCTCTTTTCTTGTTGATCACAAATCCTCCGGCAAAGGCAAGTATTCCGTATATGAAAGAACACATAAGGGCTCTTGCCACATCGTGACCTTCAGAGTGAAGGTTCAGTACTGCCAGGTTCTGGGTAAGAGTGTAGTTGGCAAGGCTGAAGGAATCATCAAGCCCGAACTTTCTTACCAGTATCATATTGGCAATAGAAATAGCCATTGTCAATAATCCGGATGCGAGGATGACACCAACGGTGATACCTGCCGCCTTACTCCTGGTAAGAGTGGTAACGGCTGCCACAACAAGGCAGAATGCAAATGTGATGATCCAGGAGAAGAAGAAATACTTGAAGAACGCACCGTCGGCATTCAGCTTCACGCTCTCAGCCATGAGGGCTACGCAGATCAGCGTCCAGATATAGGTGACCACATGGAAGAGGAAGGAGTAGATGGCGATGACCGTCATCCTGGATGTAAAGAGAAGTCCTCTCTTCCTGTTTCCTATGGTGATATTCTTCATGACTCCGGTGGAGTAGACATCACCCACGAAAAGTCCCGTGAAGATGGCAAGAAGGAGGATAGTACTGAGTGTAGCTATATTCTGGTAGAAGAGTTCCGGAACATCCTCCCTGTAGAGAAGTCCTTCACCTATGATACTGACATCCTCTTGCTCCACTTCGACCTCGACTTCGACATCTTCGCCTTCGGCAGTAGCTACCATATCATTTCCCATATCGACTCCGGCAGAAAAACCTGCACGGAAGGAATCCTCAAGGCCTTCCGCAGAAGCGCCCTGCTCGGATATGGCATCCATGTCCTCCCTGGACATACCCATCATGCCTAACATATCCACCTTGAGAAGTACAAAACTCGTAAGCAGCACAAGGCAGAACATGATTATGGGGAGTATCCAGATACACTTCATCTTTGAGGCTCTGTAGCCTTCAGCTTTCAGAAAGTTCAAAAACATCTATCCGTTCCTCCCTTAAGACATATCTCCGGCGATAGTACCGGTAACCTTGAGGAAGTACTCTTCCAGGTCGGAGGATACGACTCCGATGGAATCTACGGGGATACCTGCCTTTGCAATTTCCATGTTGAGGGTCGAGACATCCGTAAGTCTCTCGAATACGTAGATCGTATTCTTATCTATCACCTGATATTCGCTGAAGCCCTTCTCATCAAGGACAGGAAGTATGACTGCCGTATCGGCTGCCTTGATGACGATCTTGTCGCGGCACTTCATCTTGAGCTCGTCGCTGGTGGATTCTTCCACGATCTTTCCGTTATTGATGATGGCATAGTCCGTTGCGATCTTGGAAAGCTCCTCAAGGATATGGCTGGAGATCAGGATGGTGATACCGTTCTCCTTGTTGAGCTTGGCGATCATATCTCGGATCTCAACGATACCCTGGGGATCAAGACCATTGATGGGCTCGTCCAGAAGAAGAAAATCCGGTTCTCCTACCAAAGCCAGAGCTATCCCTAATCTCTGCTTCATACCGAGGGAGAACTTGCCGGCCTTCTTCTTTCCTACATTTCCCAGGCCTACCAGCTTGAGCTTCTCATTGATATATTCTGCATCTCCGATTCCATATGCCAGACACTTGATCTTAAGGTTGTCGAAAGCCGTAAGGTTAGGCTGGATAGCCGGAGACTCGATAAGGGATCCGATCCTGGAGAAAGCCTGATCGTTATCTCCACCGAATCCTACATATTCAAAACTGCCTGAGGTAGGCACAGCCATACCGGCCAGCATCTTCATGATGGTGGTCTTACCTGCTCCGTTCTTTCCGATAAGTCCGTATATGGATCCTTTTCTGATATGAAGATCGACATCGTCGACTGCAACAGTATTCTTATACTTTTTGGTCAGTTCTTTTGTGACCAGCAATAATTCTTCCATAGATTTCTCCTTTTTCGGGATCTTATGGAGACATTATGGTCTGTCATTATTCATTCATCGCAAATAAAAGTTAAAGAAATGATTAAGCTTTCTGTTTTGCAAGCCTGAAACCGATGCCCCAGATGGTATCGATATACTCATCTTCGGTGATCTTCTTCATCTTGGCCCTGATATTGCTTATATGGACATTAATAGTCTTATCTTCACCTATATAGTACTCATTCCAGGCATACTCGAAGATCTCCTGCTTAGAGAATACCTTGGAGGGATAGAGCATAAAGAGCTCCAGGATCTTATATTCCTGTCTGGTGAGGGTCAGCTCCTCTCCCTTGAGTGTTGCTTCGAAGGTATCCTTGTTGAGGACCAGGTCCTTGAAGGAAAGGACATTCTTCTCATCGGAAGCCTCCTCCCTGCCGCCGTAGGACAGGTGGCGGAGCTGGACATCGACCCTGGCGATGAGCTCCTTGACCTCAAAGGGCTTTGCCAGGAAATCATCGGCACCCATGGCAAGAAGGTCGACCTTGGAATCGGTGGAACACTTGGCGGATACGACGATAATGGGGATCTTGGAAGTCTCCCTGATGGTCTTTGTAAGGGACTCGCCTGTCATACCGGGCATCATGAGGTCCAGGATTGCAAGATCGAAGGTATCATTCTTAAAATTAAGAAGTCCCTCAGATCCTGAATAAGCCTGGGTACACTTAAGTCCGTGCTTCGTCAGGGTATCGCAGATGAGGTTGTTGATATCTGCATCATCCTCTACTATAAGGACCTTTGCCTGGTCTTCCATATCCTTTACTCCTTATCGCTATCCTTTTCTTTATCTTTCTTGCCCTTACCCTTGCCTTTTCCTGAAGGGATCTTAAGGGGCTCTGCATCTTCGATGGTGTACTTGAAGCCTTCCTTCTTCATGGCGCCCAGGAACTGGTCCGGGTCGAAGGCACATACGGAGAAGACACCGGCCTTCTTCCACTTGCCCCTGCAGATGAGCTTAACGCCTGCAAGAAGGGCAATGGCATCAAAGAAAGCTGCAACGCTTACGCCGTTCTCCTCAAAGCACTCAGTATTATCCATGCTGACCTGTACCCTGACTGTCTTCTCCTCACCTTTGTTAAGGCCGGAGATGATAACGGCAGTCTCACTGACACCGGTGGGAACGCTCTTCTTGTGGTCAACGGGCATTACCTTTGCAAGGAAATCAATGGGAGCGATCTTAACTCCTTCAGCGATCTCGATAGGCTCCTTGGAGAGCATTCCTGTCTCCTTAAGAAGCTCGATCCTCTCGTCTGTCTTCTTCTCGAAAGTAGAGAAATATCTGACATTGGGAACTTCAGGGATCTCCATGACGAAGTCCTCAACGATGGGATCGTTAAGGATAAACAGCTCCTTCTTACCTGAACCGGGAAGATCCACCTCTATCTTGACTGACAGGGGAGCCACTTCCTTCTTCTTGCCGTCCTCGATAAGGATCGCCTTCTCCGTCTCAGCCTGGAAATCCATGGAATCAACGATATCCCTGATGTCAGACACCTCATTGGCGGACTTCATGTTTACTTCCAGGATATCAGCGGAAGTGATCTCGTCGAACCTCTTCTCCTTGGCCAGTCTTACAAAAGCCGTAAGGGCTGAAGGGTTAAAGGCGCAACCGCAGATAGCCATCAGGTTCTTGACCCTGAAGTTCGTAAAGTTCTCGAACTGCTTGGACAGGAGATTTGACTGGTTCCACTCATAGAGCTCGTTGTCGATATAGTCGGCTCCGATATCAAGGGCCAGCTTCATGACAGTGATAGACAGCTCCGGAGGAGTAAGGTTGATGATCAGCTCAGGCTGGGTGATGGAAAGCATCATCTTTGAGCCTGCTGTATTCTTTACGTCCATCCTGGCCGTAGTTATCCTGACGGGACTTCCTGCATATTTCTTGCGGTATTCATCGCATTCTGCCTTATCGAGTGAAGCGATACTCAGTTCGCTCACCGAAGCAGGGTCTTTGCACAATAAAGGGACAATAACATCCGTTACTTCGGTACAACCGATTATCAGTATCTTTTTCATTGCATAACACCTAATAATAATATTTACATAGGAGATTGTAACATTGTTAAACAAAAAAAAGAACTGTCGGAATGACAGTTCTTTTTGTTTATTTCATCAAATCGGGGATCAGGCCTTGGAAGGCTTATCTCCTTCGGTAACCACCGACTTGTCCAGGCCCTTGTATTCCCTCTCCTCCATGGGAAGGACTGCATTGAGGATGATACCTACCAGGGCACCAACTGCAAGACCGGAAAGTGAGATGGTAACAGAGCTGATGGTGAAAGAAATGGCACCGCTGTAGTTGATACCGATGGCAAGACCAAGGATCAGTGCGGCGATGATGATATTTCTTGACTTACTGAAGTCTGTCTTGTTCTCCACCACGTTCCTTACACCGACTGCTGAGATCATACCGTAAAGGACGATGGAAACACCGCCGATGGTAGCAGCAGGGATAGAAGAGATAAGGGCAGCGAACTTAGGTGAGAAGGAAACTGCAACTGCGAAATAAGCGGCGATCCTGATTACTCTGGGGTCATAGACCTTTGTCAGGGAAAGAACGCCTGTGTTCTCACCGTATGTGGTATTGGCGGGAGCTCCGAAAAGGGAAGCCAGGATAGTTGCGAGACCGTCACCCATAAGGGTCCTGTGAAGTCCGGGATCCTCGATGAAGTTCCTGTCAGTGGTGGAGGAGATAGCGGAGATATCTCCGATATGCTCGACCATGGTAGCCAGTGCGATGGGCATGATGGTCACGATAGCCGTGATGATAAGGGACTTGTCAGGGTTTGCGAAGATGGAGAATACCGTATCGCTGCCGCTGAAGGGAAGTCCGACCCATGCTGCCTCAGAAACAGGAGTAAAGTCCACAAGACCTACCAGAACTGCTGAGATATATGAAGCAATAACTCCAAGGATGATGGGAACGATCTTGATCATACCCTTACCGTAGATATTGCAGATGACTACTACGAAGATGGCTATCAGGGCTACGATCCAGCTCTGCTTACAGTTGTCGATGGCAGAAGATGAAAGCGTAAGTCCGATGGCAATGATGATGGGGCCCGTAACGATGGGCGGGAAGAATCTCATTACCTTCTTCTGTCCGAATGCCTTGATAAGACCGGCAAGGATAAGGTAGAGAACGCCTGCACAGGCAACACCGAGACATGCGTAAGGAAGGAGTTCCTTCTCTCCGTTGGGAGCTATGGCAAAATAACCTCCCAGGAAAGCAAAAGAAGAACCAAGGAAAGCGGGAACCTTACCCTTGGTCAGAAAGTGGAAGAGCAGAGTACCAAGACCTGCGAAAAGAAGTGTGGCTGAAACGGAAAGTCCCGTAAGAGCGGGAACCAGCACGGTGGCGCCGAACATGGCGAACATATGCTGAAGTCCCAGTACGATCATCTTGGGAGTTCCGAGCGTTTTGGCATCATAGATGCCTCCTTTTTGATCACCCATAACTAACCTCCTGGATCAATAAAATATAGAATGCTGTCTATTTGACTATAGCACTCATTTTCGAAATTTTTTATTACAATTTTTCAGGAAGGGTCACTTCTTTTCGGGATCGTCTCCGTCTCCCATATGGAACTTCTTATGGATGTTGTCGATATCCTCCGTGGAGCCGCCGCCCACGTCGTCAGGAGCCCTGAATCCGCCCCTTGCCACGATCCTCAGGAATGCATCTACCACATCGGCAGTAAGCTGGGTACCGGATGCCTCGGTGATGATGTTAACCACCTTGTCAAAGTTCATCCTGCCCCTGTAGGGACGGTTGGAATACATGGCATCAAAGGCATCTGCAACGGCGATGATCTGGGCAGCCCTGGGGATCTCATCCCCCTTGAGGCCGCTGGGATATCCCTTGCCATCAGGTCGCTCATGGTGGTACTTGGCTCCCGTGGAGAGCTCGGGCATGATGCTTATATCCTTAAGTACGTTATAGCCCAGAGTGGTATGGGATTTTATGGCGGCAAACTCATCGTCGTCGAGTCTTCCCTGCTTGTTCAGTACCTCTCCCGGAACACCGATCTTTCCGATGTCATGGAGGAGGGCGATGTCGTAATACTTCTCCACAGTATCCTCGTCATATCCCAGTTCCTTTGCCAGCATGACCGTATATTCGGCAACTCTCGTGGAGTGGCCGTTGGTGTATTTGTCCTTCATATCGATGGTGCGGGCAAAGGCCTCTACGACCTCCCTGGTGAATATCTTGTTCTCCTCCTGCTTTTTGAGAAGGGCACGTGTCTTGTGCTTAGCGTATAGGATGACGATCTCAGCGATGAGCAGGATAAAGAGTGCCGACATGAGGAGCCTGAACCAGGTCTGTTCGAAGATGGACTTCTGCTTGACGATGGTGATGGAGAACTCATTGCTGCCGTGGCCCATGGAATCGGAGATCACCATGGTGAACTTATATGATCCGCCGCTCAGGTTCGTATAATCCACCGGGCTCATCTCGCTCCTTCTGAGAGTGGTGGAGCCAAAGCCCTCAAGTGTATATGTCACCGTGGGATCCATAAGAGAATATGTGCATACATAAGGGTAGATGGTGATCTTCTTTACATCGCTGGGCACGTTGATGGTACCTGTCCCGTCGGTATAATATCTCACACCGTCAGCCTCTATGTAGGGAACGGTCATCTTGATATCATCAACAGTCTCGAAGGGCTCTTCGATATTGACCTTTGCCACACCGGTGGAGCCTGCGATATAAAGGACTCCTTCGTCGGTCACGGAGCTGTAGGAATTTGATGTCGCTATGACAGGAAGGCCGTTGGCAAAGCCGTAGTAAACGGGATCGATATCCCCGTTCTCCATGAGCTCCTCTGCAGTAGCCACATATATTCCGTTACTTGAAAGGATCCACACCTCTCCCTGTGAGTTCTCATATAGGTCGAAGTTATTTGAGTAAGGGAACTTCTCTATGGTGGTGATCTCATAATCTGATGTCATATATGCGATGGAATTACTCGTGACGATCCAGTAGACATCCAGGTTGACGTCCTTCTTGATCCTCATTACCACCTCGGAGGTAAGACCTTCATCAGTACTCAGTTCCCTGACCACCTGGCCGTCATTCATTACATAGATGCCGTCGCCGTCAGTTCCCACCAGGATGTCACCATTCTCACCGTCGGCAACTGTCAGTACCTCGGTATTGCTCATGCCGGATGATTCATCATAAACCTGGGTGATCTCATCTCCGTCGATGATCACCACGCCGCCGGTACAGGCCACCATAACGGTGCCGTCCTCCCTTTCAAAGACAGTCCTGATCCTGTCGGAAGGCATTCCGTCCTCGGGAGTGAAGCAGACCGCACGTCCGTGGTCGTACCTCACCAGGGCATAATCGCCATAAGTGGAGAACCACAGTCTGTCCTGGCTGTCGGCCACGATGGACCTGATCCTGATGCCGTCCAGCATGGTGATCATATCGCTCTGGTGAAGATCTGTTCCCGATGCCGTGAAGCAGCTCATGAGAGGGAAGGAAGGTGCAACACCTACCCTGTTGATGGCTGTAAGTCCGTTGTCACGTCCGATGATAAGGAGGTTGTTGAAATAACATGTGGTATTTACCACCGTCTCCTCCAGCCCGTACTGCTCAAATACATCCGTGAACATATCGGGTACGATCTTCATTACACCCTGTCTTGAGGAAACGAACCACAGGTTGCCCTGATAGTCTGAGGTAACGCCTTCGATATTGGAAGTCATGGGAACATTTTCCAGAAGCTCCAGCTTTCCATGCTTATAGACGCCGACGCCGTTGTTGGCACATACCCAGAGATCGCCTCCCATGGGCTTAAGGGCATTTATGTACTCCAGAGGCTCGACATCGATGACATCCTCCGAAGGGAAGCCCGTCTGAAGGCTTCCGTAGTATATCTCCGTACTCTTTGTACCGAGATAGATATATCCGGGATTTTCCGGATCCACTGCAAAGGCATGGACATCTTCGATGCCCGTGTCAGAACTGCTGTAAAAACCGGTAAGAGATCCGTTCTCAAAAGTGAGCAGGTCACCGTTCATGGTGAGACCGTAGATCACTCCGTCAGCGCCCTTATCCAGGCGTCTTACATATTCGTCATTGATCCTGGGATCATCGATAAGGGAGATGCTTCCGTCGGGATCGATAAGTGCGACGCCCTGGGTGGTGGCAACATAGATATTGCCCGCATCATCCTCCGAGAATGATCTGACAGAAGATGCAGGAAGGCCGTCGGACTTGCCGAACATCTCGATATTTCCTTCCCTGTCCATGCAGGCAGCACCGCTGTCATTCGTTCCGATCCAGAGTCTGTCGGTACTGTCAACGAAGAGACTTACAACGCTGGCGATACCGGTGGTGGAATCCATTCTCTCAAAGGTATTTCCGTCGTATCTTATAAGACCGCCGTAGCTTCCTATCCAGATAAAGCCGTCAGAGGTCTCTGTTATGGCATTGGCCTCGGATGTGGGAAGTCCGGTGGTGTTGTTATAAAGAAAAGCCGCGTATCCCTCTCTCTTTCCGGTGGGATCCGCGACGAAATCATCATCATCCGCATAAAGGGTAAAAGGCACACAGGTAAAGATGACGGCGGCTGCCAGCAACGCGCCGATGACAGTCCTTATTAAACTGATCTTACCTCTAACCATGTTCCCCATACATACGATAGTATCATGTTTTTGTGATTTTTTCTCTTTTTTTAAGAAATTTGACCTCCCCGGCAAATAAGACAAGCCCGAAAAGGGATGAGATCTCTCCCGCCGCGAACATTGGCGTATGGTAGGAAAGCACTATATCGTGGTGTCCCGAAGGAAGATCCAGGGCCATATATTTGACGTCCGCTCTTATAAGCTCCGCCTTCTCCCCGTCAACGCTGGCAGTCCAGCCTGTGGAATAGGGTATGGTAAATACCAGCATCTGAGGCGAGGAAAGATCCACCGAGCAGGTGACCTCATCAGTTCCTATGGCCACATCAGAAGGGGCCTCCGACTTAAGTTCATCTATCCTGTCAAAGGTTCCGTCCATGGGGATACATGATACGGAGATGCTGTCATAGGAATAGCTGCCCTTCTCCGTAAAGGCAAATACCACCCACTCCTGGGGATCGTCACAATACCCCAGATCGATGGTGAAATCATGCCTGCCGTTATAGTACTCATAACCGTCCTCATGAAGATCCAGGACCTTAAGGATGCCGGAGGATGACTTGACCACTACAGCCGTGTCCATTCCGTCGTTATATGTAAGGCCTTTGAAGGTGATGTGTGTCTCGCTTCCGGGGATACCGGAAAACTCCAGCCTGACGACTGCCGCATCCCCCGTCACATCTATGGATCCGCCTCCTATGGAGACTTCACTCTCATCGCAGGAATACGTGAGATCCGGTTCCACTGTGGAAAGATCGGGTGTTATGACGGGAAGTCCGGAAGAGATATCCTCCTCCACCACTACGCCATGAAGGAGCGCCTCCTCTTTCATGGAGGGAGAAAGGCCGTCCCAGTAAGACCTTGAGATCAGACTGTCCGACGTAAAGCATAGACCTATGGGATCCTCATTTACGTATATATCATGACCCGGGTAGATACTGCTGTCAGTAAGGGCATATCCGTAAGGCACCGCTTCATATCCCTCCGGGACTATGTAGTAAAGGACAGATCCCAGATCCGTCATGACAGTCCTGTCATCAAAGTTGGGATACTTGTTCATATCATAGATCCCCAGGCAGAGCTCATTATTAAACTCTATGCAGTAGGGGTTTGATATGGTCCAGTAGTAAAGGACGGATGAGACATCCTTGTTGAGGGCGGAATTGAGCTGCACCTCGGATCCGGAATAGCGGTAGAAGGATCCTTCATCCTTAAGGAGCTCATAAGCCGCTGTTCCGTCATCATCATAATAATCGGATATCTCCGAGGGGCGTCTCGTCTCAGCGGCATAGTTATCACCTGCGGCGCTGAAGAGATAGAATGCAGACACAAGGACAGAGATGATGGTAAAGGCCAGTATTATGCCTGCCCTTGTTTTCGGGCTGTCATATCTTTTGGGAAGGAAGGCCATGAGCAGGATGAAAAGTCCCAGCACCACAAGGGATGCGATGACATCGGGATCACTGATATGTCCTGTAAGTGCGCAGGACATGATGAGCACCGCAAGGATCACCGGGGCACCCTTTCTGTAAAGACTTCCGGCCTCCAGGAGAAGATCGAATTCGGACGCCAGGACATAAGAAACCAGAAGGGCCACGGAGAAGCTCCATCTGTTGGACATATAGGACATGCCGTTAAACATCTGTCCGAAGAAAGGTATCAGCATGAATACAAGACAGATCACAGCGAAGACCTTGGCGCTCTTAAGCTCCCCTTTTCTCAGGAACAGCAGAAGAAGAGCCACCACAGCCGTGGATGTAAAGCAAAGGCAGAGCCAGAAAGTGTTATCCGGGGTAAGGATCAGCCCGGGAAGATCAGCATAGTAGGACATGGGATAGATAAGCCTCAAGGCATTGACTCCCGAACTTCTTCCGTCACCTGTAAAAGCTGCAAGCACGGGAAGGAAAACGACGCCCGACATAAGGACTCCCGTCAGGGAGAATATGACCATGTCACGGATAACGGAAAGCCATTTCCTTATGTCTTTTCCGTAAAGGATGATGAGCCTTACCGCCGTGTAGACCACCGTCATGATCACCATCATGTAGAAGAAGTAGAACTGGCTTATTGCCGCCAGGAATACCACCACAGTAAGAAGGTACGGCTTCTCCCTTTTTATGACCTTTTCCGTCCCTGCCAGAAGGAGGGGCAGCAGCACCATGGGCGTCAGGAAAAAGTAGTGCCTTGCACTGTTATAGATGGCGAAATAACAGAAGACATAGGACATGGAACCCGTAAGGACTCCGGTAAAGCTCTTCTGTCCCGTGACCTTGCAGAGGTACGAAAATGTAAGTCCGGAAAGATAGAGCTTCACTGCGACTATCAGGCAGTAAAGGATATACATGTTCCCTGCATTAAAAAATACAGAAAAGGCACAGAGGGGATCTCCGATGGCGTAATAGTGGAACACGTCCAGGATGTCTCCGCCCTCGCCGATGGAAAAGCTCCAGGAGGGGATATTGAGACTGTGCTCCACAAAGACAGTCCTCAGGACATTCCTCAGATGATCCCCATAGAAGATCAGGGCATTATAATGCTGGGTCAGTCCGTCGGCACACCAGATAAAGGTCCTGCCGGTCAGGAAAAACCAGAGGAAGACACCGAAAAAGGTGATAAGGAAAAGGAGCGTATATCTGATCAGAAACGCCCTCCCCAGGATCTCTCTTTTGTTATCCTTCATCTCCATAGAGCAGATTATATCATCTATTTTTATATGAATAAAATCTGTTTATATTGTGCGGAAAGAACGCGCGTGATAATATCAAGGGCGGAGATCAGGTAATAACGGGGAAACGATGGATACTGCTATCGATCTGACATCAATATTCGTGTCCGACGGCATCGGCGTACTGCTGCTGATCGTCATACTGGCGACCAGAGGATGGAGTCTGCCTGCAAGAAAAAAGGAGAGCTTCATGCTCTTCATCATCATCGTATCCTCCATCACCAACTGCCTTATGGACGCCCTTATGTCCTACTACGACGGTCTTCCCGGAGATGCTGTATATGCCATCAGCATGATGGGCAACACCTACCTTTTTCTCTACAACCTGATAGTGGGTATCGGTATCATCTATCTTATCGTCATCCATGTGGACAAATCCTTTCCCAAGCTTCAGGGTATCTTCTTCTTGATCCTGACGGTGATCGAAGTCTCCATCCTTATCATCAACTTCTTCCAGCCCCTGGTCTTCTCCATCGACGAAAATAATATCTACCACAGAGGATCTTTCTACTGGATCTTCGTGCTGGCGGCATTTATCCTTATCACCTACGGCTACATCTTCTACCTTGTTTCCAAGGTGAAAAACCCCTCCCTGAGATACTTCCCCGTATGGCAGTTCCTTATGCCCATCCTTATCGGCATGATCCTTCAGAGCACCCTCTTCGGCATCTCACTTCAGCCCGTAAGTTTTGCCATCGCCTTCTGCGGACTGGTCATCTGTCTTCAGAACGAGTGTATCTATATCGATAAGCTCACCGGTGTCTACAACAGATACGAACTTGACGCCCTGGGCAAAGGCCTCGTCATGAGAAAGAGCGAGCGCATCGCCGGTATCATGCTGGACCTTAACGGCTTTAAGCAGATCAACGACACCTACTCCCACGAGGAAGGCGATCAGGCCCTTGTGGACTTTGCAAGGATCCTGGTCAATGTTATCCGCGGTGAAGGTGTCGTCATAAGACTCGCCGGCGATGAGTTCGTTATCATAATGAGACGCTTTAAAGGGGAAAATATCGACGGTATCAGATCCTCCATCCTGGAGGCTGTTGAAGACTACAATAAGAATTCCGGAAAGCCCTACAAGCTGTCCACAGCCATCGGCGGCTCCATCTTTGAATTAGGCGGCGAAGGCACCAGGGACTTCCTGGGAAAGATCGATCATCTTATGTACAAGGATAAGAACGATTACTACAAATATCACTCCAAGCCTTCAGCCTGAGATACTAAAGGGAACAAAAGCTCGGATCTCACGTCACATCCGTAAGGCTTAGGATCAAAACTGTAAGACAACTCTCCGCCGTAGTTTTCTGCGGCGGTCTTTATATTTCTAATACCAAATCCGTGGTTCTTCTTATCGGACTTTATAGTTTCCATCTCACCTTCGTTTACCACCGGCTCCTTGGCGGAAGGATTCTTAACAGAAACCAGGAAGAACTTATCCGTCTTCTTAAGATCCAGCTCGATCACCTTCATATCGGAGGAAAGATCTGACAGCGCCGGATCAGATGCAGCCTCTATAGCATTATCAAGAAGGTTGGCCAGGATCTTACACATATCCCTGGGAGAGAGAGCAATGCCTGAGAATGTGCCTGAGGACTTAAGGGTGATACCCTTCTCCCCTGCCTCCGACCTCTTGGAGGAAATAATGGCATCAGCTATGGTATCTCCCGTATGGGCAGACACCTCCGACACCTGAAGATTATCTCCCATCTCCTCCAGGTAGTCCCTCATCTTGTCATATTCGCGGCTCTCCAGAAGGAGCATCAGCACCTGGATATCATTCTTCATATCGTGCCTCATGGCACGGACTTCCGAATCCGCCTTTACCGTAGCCTCAAAGTACTTAGTCTGGGAAGCCACCAGTTCCTCGTTAACGTTATTCAGGTCACGGAGATCATTTCTTTCCTTTCTGGTGACCCTGATATAAAAGAATATGAATACGGAAAAAAGACCTAAGAGCATGGTGATTATGAGGGAGATCTTTTTTTCGTTATCTATGAGGGAAAAATCCGTAACATACTCCTGTCCCCTTTCATCATATGACACCGCAGAAAAGATGGATGAGAATATGGAAAGAAGGAAGAACATCAAAAGCAATACAGAGATGGGAAGAGGCACGTTATCCTTCTCCCCCCTTACCCTGTCTATAGCCACAAAGAATACTACTTCCAAAGCCAGGGCAATGAGATCAAATGTGAGATAGATCCCCAGCCTGGCACCCGGAGAAATGGCATTATCCAAAGACAGAATGGAATATGCTATCTCTCTTAAGTATGTAAAGATCTCATCAAAAGAAGCAATGATCCCCAGAGAAAGGAGGACCACCACTATCCTTCTCCATATCTTCCCGGAAAGCTCAGCCACCAGCAGTATCACAAGGGCCACATAAAGTATGATCGTGAACCCTTCCTTGGCATCTATGACCACAGTATTATCTGTCGTCCGGGTAAGGATAGCCATGACCGCCATGCTCAAAGAGACAGCCATGCTCATGATATAAACAAGCTTTCTGTTTTTAAATCTGTACTTAAGTACTCCGTCGATAAAGTAGTCCAGAAGTAAGACGGAACATACCACGGGCATCATTATCATAATGGTCTTTATTAATTGAAGGAGGGTCATCTGCCGTTCCTCCTTATGTACTCGAAAAGTTCCTTCTTCAGTGAAGCAGAGGAACTTCTGGCCACAGGAAGAGTCTCTCTGTTATCCATAAGAACATCAGATGAACTCATCTTGATCACGTGCCCCAGATTTATGTAGTAGGATCTGTGGATCTTAAAGAATCCGTCAGTAATGCCGTCCACCATCTTCACGGCATCTGAAAACTTCATGCGGAGTTCCACCTCCGAAGATGTAAAGACAAACCTGACGCTGTTATTTGAAGCCTCGATATAGATAAGTGACGATATGGGGAATATGAGATCCTCACCGTCCTTTTTGAGAACGATCTTTTCCTCCACCTTAAGCTTCTTCTCCAGATCCAGGATGGCCTGCCGGAGCTTTTCCTCGTCCACGGGTTTTGCCAGGAACCTGAAAGCGTCCACCTCATATCCTTCCAGAGCCATCTCAGTATGGCTGGTGGTAAAGACGATGGGGATATCCTTTGAATAGGTCCTGATGAGCTTTGCTGTGCTCATGCCGTCCAGTTCCTTCATCTCGATATCAAGAAATACCGCATCAAGATGGAAGTCGTTTTCAAAAGCCCTGATGACTTCAGCTCCGTCAGAATAGAGAAAGCAGCTTACGTCTTCCCTGCCATAGAGCGAGGATATCATGGAAGCTATCTGCTGCCTGAAAGTTCTCTCGTCATCTACAACGGCAATGCGCATCGCTGCTCTCCTTAAACTAATATTTCAGTTTTCAGTTTACCACTTAACCGATGGTCTTTCCATTTTCCAGCATGACCGTCCTGGTACCATAGGAAGCACACTCGGAAGAGTGGGTGACCTGAAGGATAGTAAGTCCTTTTTCCTTGTTAAGGCGGGAGAAAAGTTCCATTACTTCCCTGGTGGAATTGGCATCCAGGTTACCTGTAGGCTCGTCGGCCAGGATCACCTCCGGATCTCCCAGTACAGCCCTGGCGATGGAGACTCTCTGCTGCTGTCCGCCGGACAGTGTAGCCGGCATGGCTTTTCTCTTTTCCGTAAGGCCGGTGATCTCCAATATCTCATCCAGCTCCTTCTTAAGTTCGGACTTTTTCTTTCCTGCCATGGTAAGGGGAAGAAGGATATTGTCCTCCACGTTAAGGTTCATTACCAGGTTATAGAACTGGAATACAAATCCCACCTTCTCCAGACGGAGCTTTGAAAGCTCCGCATCCTTCAAAGATCCTATATCCTTTCCGCAAAGTTCAATGTTTCCCTCAAAGTCTCTGTCCAGTCCTCCGATGAGGTACAGAAGTGTGGACTTACCTGATCCTGATGCGCCCATAAGGGATACGAACTCCCCTTTTGCCACATACATGCAGGCATCGTCCAGGACCCTGTTGAGATTTGTATTTTTACCAAATGTCTTTCCTACATTTTTTACTTCGATAATCGTGTTCATCTTTATATCCTCCGTATCCTTACTCATACTTGATCTGTTCTGATATCTTCATCTTCTTAAGGCTTCTAATGGGAAACAGTACCGTCAGGGTAAACAGGGCCACCAGAAGAAGGAAGAAGAGTATCGTAGTCACAGGCGATATGTCTATGGGCAGGCTTATGCTGTCCGAATTTTCCACTGCAGCGGAAATGACTTTGCATAGAAGTACTCCGGCAACCGTTCCGGTTCCTGCCGCCGTAACTGAAGCCAGCAGCACTTCCCTGAAAAGTATTCCCGACAGCTGCTTCTTTGTCATGGAAGTAGACAGGAGCACGGCGCATTCCTTTTTCCTTCCCTCAAAGCCGATAAGCTGGTTGGTGATCATTCCGACACAGGTCATGCCAAGAGCCACAGCGATAATAGCGGTCATTATGGCATTGAACCTTTTCTTACTCATCTCATTCTCTTCAAAGAGAGCCTGATGGGTCTTGACCTTGCTGTATGTTCCCTTACCGTAAGTCTGCAGAATTGATGCTACAGTATCGGGAGAGTCGCAGCAGATCAGGATCTCGAAGGGCTTATCGTTAAATACAAGTCTGTATTCATCCAGGTTTATGAAGAAACATGCTCTTGTTCCTTCAAGGCTCTGAAGATCATAGATGCCTCCCACCGTATATTCCCTCTTTATAGGGAATACTCCGTCGTGATCTATTGTTACTGTCAGAGGATCTCCCACCGATACCCCTGCCCTTTTTGCATACCTGCTGTCTACCCAGACAACTCCCTCTTCGATCTGATCAGGAAGTCCGGTAAAACCGGAATAGTATTTATAACCTCCCTCAGGAAGTCCGTAGAAGGAACAGTTCACCGGCTTCTCCTCATCGTTGATCACAGACTCTGAAATGTTAGTGTAGAGCATCTCAAAATCAGTAACACCGTCCAGGTGGTCGATGTAAGAGTAGTACTTGGCATTTTCCGTAGTCTGGGCAACCACATCGCAGCTGTAAGGATCCAGATTCATGGCGTCCATGACAGATGTGGTTATGATCAGGATAATAATGGTCATGGTAGCTGCTGTTGCGCAGAGGACTCCGCTTCCTACAGTGCTCTTTCTGGAGATAGTCTCCACACCTGCAAGAGACCACTTGGGATCTCCCTTCTTATCCGAGAAGGACTGTACAAGACCTGCGATGTACTTAAGAAGCAGAGGGAAAAGAAGGGCCACAGAAGTTACAAGGCAGATGGTGCAGAGTGTTGCACCGATAAAGTTAGTCCTGAAGAAAAAACATACTACTGAAAGAGCCAGGAAAACAAAGCCTGTAACTGTAAGGGACTTACTGAACCTGTAAGCAGTATCCCTGTTGTCAAAGATGATATCCCTGATGGATGTCTTGAGGGCCTTCAGGATAGCACGAAGAGGTATAAGACACTCGATCACTATAGCTCCTATAACAACACCGGCTACAAGGAACACCGACATAGCAGGGATGTCGTAACTGATCATCTCTCCCGTGGTGTCCTGCAAAGTAAACATGGAGCTGAGCATAGGGTCTCTTACAAGACCATAGATAATAAGGGCCGGTATACATCCCAGAACTGCATAGAGCACATTCTCAAGAAGAAGGATGCGGGCAGTACGGCCGGAGCTCATTCCAAGGCTTCGGAGGGTACCAACAAATGACATCCTCTCAGCCACGATCCTGTTACAGATAGATATAGTAACGAAGATAACAAGAAGGAATGTAATGGCAAACAGAAGATAAAGGAAAGCCTTCAGTTCGTTTACCATATTCATATCCTGCTCAGTAGCTACCATAGTGATAACTGAGGCATCGGGATACCTGTCTTCTAAGATCTGCTTCGCCTCCTCCAGGTTGTCATTATCTTCAAGATCTACGATATACATACCCTTGATATCCGTATATCCGCAGGTCAGTGCATTCATAGTATCTGTATTTACGACTACAGAATATTTACTTGAGATCAGATAGTTGCTCTTACCTTCGGGGATAAGTCCTGCAACAGTGATCTCAACCTTATTTTCAGCCCTGTCATGGACAGTGATGGTGTCACCAACTTCATATCCGAAATCGGCTGCCAGCTTACTTGTGATAAGACCTTCATTTTCGCCAAGGGTGCAGGGATCAAGAACTCCCATCTGCGCTGCCTTTTCGAGGTCAAGACCCAAAACGGGCATGCTCTCGGTAGTAACGTAGTTGTACTCACCTTCGATGTCCTTATAGATAGTCTCAGTATTAGACTCGATGGACAGTACCTTGCAGGCAGGAAGAGAAGACTCCAGCTCCTCCTGGCTCATGTTTCCCCTTCCGGCAGTAACTATAAGCTCTCCGGGGGAAACGATACTGTACATCTCAGAAAGAACAGTATCTATGGTGCCTCCCAGGTCAAAGCAGATAAGTGCGCTCAGGGAACATACAAAGATGGAGAAGACCACAAGTAGTGTACGGAGAGGTTTTCCGAAAACATTTTTAAGTGAATTCTTTAATATAATGTTCATTTCGTTTCACCTCCTTAGTACCAGCGTGATATGCGGTCTTCAGGAGCGATATACATACCGTCTCCCTCAGTCACGTCATATAATTCATAAAAAGCGTCCAAAGTGGAAAGGATAGCATTTACCCTTATAACTTCAGGGCTGTGTTCATCAAAAGCGATCTGGCTGATGACCGATTCATCCGTCTTCTTCTCGCACCAGATCCGTGCATAGTTCTCGAAAAGCAAAGTGAGTTCCTCATCAGTAGTACAAAGGGAAGAAATGCACTCCATACCTCCCAGGTCCGCATAGTTCTCACCAAGCGTCTGCTCACCGTCCACATGGTAGATCCCAAAAACCGTGAAGTTGTCCTCAAAGTAGGAAGCTGCCTCCTCATTTCTGTCCAGCAGGGTCTGGTAATCAGAATCAGAGATCCAGGAAGGATCATAAGCGCCGTCCGCATTAAACAGGATACAGTTACTGTCAAAAGCATGTCCCATCTCATGGGCTATAACCATTCCCAGGCCCCCAAGATTTGTGTAGTAATCAGCATCCATATCGAAGAAAGGCGCGTTCATGATGGCTACAGTGATAGTGATGTTATTAGCAGCAGGATCATAACATGCATTGAACATCTGCATGGGCATACCAACTTCAAATCTGTCCACGGGCTCATAAAGGCTGGCGATCCGGTCAGCCATGCTGATCCTGGTGTACTCAAGAAGAAGATCATAGTAGTTATCCGCAGGAAGGGATGCATACTTTGTAAGATCATGTCTTTCCACATTCATTCCTGTTACATACACGATGTTGTCCAGCTTCTGAAGAAGTCCCGAACGGGTAGTTTCCGAAAGCCAGTCCGCGCCTGAGATAAGATCCCTGTACCCTTCCCTTATATCGTCACACATGGATACTAAAGCTTCATCCATCTCAGGGGAATAATACTGCTCCACATAGAGAGGATCCGTCTCCGCATAAAATGCATTGAATATCTCATCCACTGCCTGCTCTTCAGCAGTCTTATAACTGATCTCCACATCTCCCGAAAGGGCCTCGTAATGAGGGGCGATAAATCTCATGTACTTCTGGTAAAGTCTTCCCAATTCCAATGTCTTAAGGGCATTTAAGTTCTCATCAACAAACAGTTCATTCAGTCCTTCCAGCTGTCCCTTATCCAGGTAACAGAAAGAAGTTATGGCAGATGTATCAAATCCGATCTCGGAAAAATATCCTTCCATATCCACGTTAGTGAAAAGATCATAAAGCTCCGATGCAGGCATGGACTCTACATACACATAGAAAAGTTCATCCGACATGAGAATATCCTTATCCGTACAGGAAAAAAGATCCATGGCATAATATCCCAGCTCAAGGCCGTACTGCTCCGCCTCGGAAGGGTCATATCCTAAAGCAGTCCACAATGTCTTTCCCGATGTCTTAAGGGAGTTAAAGGCGAAGTTATCTTCCATTACATCCTTAAAGCTGACGTCAAAGACCGAATCCTGCTGCTGGAAAAGGATACACCTCTGCCCCGGCACACAGTAGTCTGTCTCTACCGTTGCACCAAAGATACTATCAAGGCCGTAGTCACGGACCAAAGTTGCATCGATGGAAAGAAGCTCCGATACAGAAGAACATTCCGCGATAGAAGACATCAGAGAGATAAGATCAGAAGGGGCATCCCCTTCAAAATCATAGGAAGAATAAAGATCATAAGCAGTAGCGATAATATACTCCTCAGATCCCACAGCATAGCCTGATCCGGCAGCCACATCACTTATGATCCCCTTGACCTGGTTCTCCACCAGCTCGTCGTCAAAGGCGGTCCCGGCCACCGACTCTCCATACTCGAACTCTGCGTTCTCAAGGGTATCCTTATTTACATAGTAGTAAAAGTCATCCTGGGGACGGGCCGACAGAGAGACTGGGGCCGCTTCAGTAGTCTCAGCGGGCTCTATAACAGCAGCACATCCGGATAAGACCACCGGCAGTCCCATGGAAAAGATAAGGATGGTTCCAATAAACTTTTTCATATCCCAAACTCCTTGCATTTTTCTGATAGCATCATACTACAACCAAAAACATGCCCTGTAAAAAAAGTGTGGTGAACTGCATCCTATCCGTGGTGAATCGACAGTTGACACATGGGGACGTGACAAGGACCATCATTTGCATATTAAGACAGTCGTGCTATCATGCACTTATAGGGAGGTGACCCATATGACCAGATGCCAAAAGGTGGAGTGGCTGCTCTCAGTCCTTCTGATAGTCTTTTTCATATTAACGATGTATGCAACACTGCAGAACTACGATCTGTGGGGCAATAGTACCACATCTCCTCTGGAGATATTCGCCATATTCGCACTGATGGCGGTAGCCATAGCCTGGGTCATCAACTATATAATAAAGATCATTACTTCCATAAAGACAGGAAGAGACGGGAGTAAGATCCCTCTCATCTGGATCTTTGCACCCGTCTTCTTTACTATAGCAACTCTTGTGCTCATAAACGGCACCTATGGGTTCTCCGAAGGTTTTGATTTCCTGGAAGTCCCCGCCGCCTTCGGTATATTCATTACCTGTATTGCCTATAATATCTATTTCTGTGTCTTCTTCGGCGAAAGGACTCCAATGTATGTAACACTGGTTCTCTATAATATCGCCGCACTGGGTTATGCCGCAGCCGGTAATCTGATACAGTTCGCCCACAATGTCTATCTGGGATTCTTCATCCCCGCAGTGATCATCGGATATCTGGAGTTCTACATCAGGGAGAGGATCTCATCCAACTGATCAAAGATATCCCATCCGGGAGAACTGTCCCCGTGTGTCACTCTTCAGAGGGAGCCTCGAGGGCAGGGACCTCCGTCTCAGGGAGTTCAGGTTCTGCCTTTTCAAGATCAAGGATCGCCTTGAAAAGATCGCCGTCGATATCCAGCTTCAGGTTACCGCCCATGCCGGAGGCAAGGGAACTTGCGATGGAAAGGCCAAGGCCTGAACCTTCGGTATTCCTGGAGCGGTCGCCCCTGACAAATCTCTCCGTAAGCTCTTCAGGACTGATATTGAGCATAGTCTCAGAGATATTCTTAAAGATGACTTCCACTCTTCCGTCCTTCTCACGTGTATCCAGGTAGACCCTTGTGCCGTTCTTTGCATACTTGTGGATGTTGCGGAGAAGATTATCTATTATCCTCCAGAGATATCTTCCGTCTGCATTGACGTAGATATTATCCGCATGAAGTGTCTTTATGAACTCCAGGTCCTTTGTCTTAAACTTCTCCTCGAATTCGCCTGATGCCTGGGAAAGAAGGACAGCAAGGTCCACTCTTTCGATGTTCATCTCTATATTTCCGGTGGAAGCCTTCGAAGCCTCCACGATATCTTCCGTAAGTTTCTTGAGCCTTGCAGACTGTCTGTCCAGTACCTCCAGGTACTCATCTGCCTTCTCGTTCTTAAGATCCTCCTTCTTCAGAAGATCCACATAGTTGATTATGGAAGTAAGAGGCGTCTTGATGTCGTGGGATACATTGGTGATAAGATCAGCCTTCATCCTCTCGCTCTTGATGCTCTCTGCAACTGCCAGGGAGATGCCTTCGCCTGCATTGTTGATATCCTCGGCATGTGATCTGAAATCAGCCAGCATACCCTTTGTATCCACAGGCCGGGTGAGATCTCCCGATGCAACTCTCTTCATGCCGTCACGGACCTTCTTGGCCTGTACTGCCAGATAGAATACGAGTGCAATGGCAATGATCTTGTATACAAAATATGCGAACATCCCGCATCCGAAATCAGCATAGAACAGAGCAAGTCCTGCAATCTGGACAAAGGTGAGAAGTCCCATTCCGACGAGGATCTTGATGAGCATGGTGGAATTAGATCCGGCAATGACGGAGATCTTCAGAAGTCCGCGCACGATATATCCGAGAAGCGTATTTCTCCAGAAACACCTTGCCTTGATCCTGGTTATGGTGTTATAGATGCACATAACTGCAAATACCGAGAATACGGTTACTGCAAATAATGTCAATACTATATTCGTAGCAAGATCCATCCTGAGATAGAAAAGAGCTGCGATGCATGCTCCGATAAGGACACCCAGGGCGGCAAGTGCAGTGAGCACTAATATATAGGGGATCTTGTGAACTGTGTGTATCTCGGAACCCGTGACCTTGACCATGGAAACGATACCCACGACGAGCAGGACGCCTCCGATGACAAAGATAATAGCTGCAGCCCTGGTCAGAGCAGCCAGAAGACTGGCAACTTCATGGGCCTGGCAGTAAAGATCTGATTCACGGTTGGAATAATCAAGATCGTCGGCTACCTCGTAAAAAGCATAATACTCTTTACCGAGAACATTATCCTCGCCATAGCAGTAGGATCTGTCCAGGAGGATATCCCAAAGGTCTCCCTCAGGAGTTGAGTAGTAGTATCCTTCATGTCCCCATACAAAGTCATTTTCCTTGCCGGAGAAATTATCCGTCTCATATATGATCTCAGAATAATCGCTGTCGTAATAATAGACGTCAGTATATCCGTTTTCGTTGGGATCTGCATAAGGGCTGACGGAAACGATACGGAACTGAAGGTTGGGACTTAAAAGTTCTGCGTTGAAGCGGAAATCATTGTCCCTTCCGTGGCTCAGATCGTCAAGGATCCTGTAAAGATCGCGCTGGGCGACAAGACCGTCGATGCGGCGCTCCAGCTTTTCCCCGGAGATATCATAAAGATCCTGGCCTCCCAGCACCAGCATTCCTATTCCCGATCCAAGGAACATCATAAGACCGAGCATACATACTATGCCGGCGATCACCTTTGATAAAAGGGTCTTATTCTTAGTTTCAGTCATTTCTTATCCTCCATCATATAACCGTGGCCCCAGACGACTTTGATATATCTGGGATTACCGGGATCTATCTCGATCTTCTCGCGGAGATGTCTGATATGTACGGAGATGGTATTCTCGGCACCGCTTATGTTCTCGTGCCAGATCTTCGAATAGATCTCTGTAGGCGAGAACACCCTTCCTGGATTCTTCGCCAGGAGCAGAAGGATCTCATACTCCGTCTTAGTGAGACTGATCACCTCACCGTCCACGGTAACTCTCTTACTGTCGTCGTCTATCTCTATTCCACCATTTTTTATGGTCTGTTTTGCTTCCTGTGCGATGCTTGATCCGAACTGCGTATAGCGGCGCAGCTGAGATCTTACCCTTGCCAGGAGCTCCACAGGATTAAAGGGCTTTGTGACATAATCGTCGGCGCCGACGTTTAAACCGAGTATCTTGTCAGTATCCTCACTCTTAGCCGTAAGGAATATGACAGGTACGTTCGAGAATTCCCTTATCTTTGTAAGCGTAGCTATCCCATCCATGCCGGGCATCATTATATCCAGCAATACGAGATTTATATTCTCGTCTTCCTTAAGTCTTTCCAGCGCCTCAACCCCATTGTGGGCGCTTACTGTCTCATATCCGTCGCTTCCAAGATAGATCTGCAGTGCAGATACGATGTCTTTCTCGTCGTCACAAACCAAGATCCTGTTCATGTTTGTTTTCCTTTCGCGTAATCGATTACGATCATATTGTACTCATAAAATCTTAAAACAGATATTCCGATATCTTAAGATTTGGTTAAGAAACAAAAAGAGCGGTTGACACGTCTTTAGTATATGTGGAATATTATTATCGGAATAGGAATAAGGGAGAATTTAATATGAGTACAGGTAAAGCCATCGGTGGCTCTGTCCTGGCTTTGGTATTTTTTATCATCGCCGAGGTCTGTTCAGCCATCATCGGAGAAGTCCTTTTCAAAGCAGGTCTGAATGCAGCTGTCTGTAATGCTATTGCAGGCATCATATTTGTTGTGTCTGCATTCTTTCTTTTCAAGGGTCTGACAAAGATCTTAAAGATCAGCATGGAGGATGTGGGCATCACAAAGATCCGCCTGAGCCTTAAGTGGGTCTTTATCGCCATCCTTCTGCCCGTTTCAGTCCTGGGAGTATTCCTTCTCCTCCCCGGTGATTTCGTTTTATCCGATATGAGCAGGAGCGAGATGGCCTCCAGGCTCGCTTCAGGGATCTTCTTCTCAGGACTTGGTTCAGGCTTCGTTGAGGAGATGCTCTTCAGAGGCTTCATCATGAGGCTTCTCAAGAAGAGATGGAACACGGCTGTTGCCGTCATGGTTCCCTCCCTCCTCTTCGGTATTGTACACATCATCGGAACCGGATATTCAGTCCTCAGCAGCCTTCTGGTAATAACTGCGGGAACACTGGTGGGAGTCATGTTCTCCCTTATCTCCCTCGAGGAAAAGAACATCTGGAACTCCGGTATCGTCCACTGTTTCTGGAACATCATAATCATCGGCGGCGCTCTCTTCGTAGGAAGTGAAGCCGACACCACCAACAGCATCGTTTCATATGTGCTCGAAAACAAATCCTTCGCCCTCACCGGAGGAGAGTTTGGAATAGAAGCTTCGGTCGTAGCAGTGGCAGGTTACCTTCTCGTATCCGCCATCGCCTTCATCATCATAAGGATGACGAATACCCGAGAGGCTTGAGGCTTCGATCTAAGATACCGATCATCTTCGCGATGGCCACGCCATAATTGACCATCGGAACACATGCTCCACCGGCCCCCCTCTGACGGTGGAGCATTTCTTTTTCGCTGAGCATGCATCCTCCGCAGTGGACTACCAGTTCGTACCCTGAAAGGTCAGAAGGAAAATCCCTTCCCGACGTAAAGCTGAAGTCAAGTTCCCTGCCTGTATATTTCCTGATAAGGCCCGGGAGCTTAACTGTTCCTATATCCTTGCACTGACGGTGATGGGTACATCCTTCTGATATGAGTATCCTGTCCTCGTCCTTAAGGCCGTCCAGCTTTTCCGCACCATGTATGAGGCTTTCCAGATCACCCTTATATCTTGCCATCAGTATGGAAAAAGATGTCAGGGGCACAGACTCAGGAAGGATAGAAGACACCTCCCGAAATGCCTGGGAATCTGTTATCACCAGAGCGGGTTCAGAGGACAGTGCAGAAAGCGTTGCCGCCAGTTCCGAAGGCTGACATCCCACAAAGGCGCATCCGCAGTCCAGAAGATCTCTCATTACCTGCTGCTGGGGAAGGATAAGGCGGCCCTTGGGAGCCGATTCATCCACGGGGATCACCAGCACGATCACATCACCGGGTGAAACAAGATCGGACACCAGCGGCCTTTCTGTCTGAGCTACTTCAGCTGCCTTTCCTATCAGTTCCTTGAGCTCGTAGATATTCTCTCCGGTGACGGAACTTACATATATCTCATTAGCGGGAAGAGATGGGCGTTCAGAAAGAAGGTCCGCCTTGGAATGGGCGATGACATAAGGAACAGATCCCGACTTAAACAACGAGACGAGTTCCTCCTCCGAAGGTGTGAGGACAGGGGAAGCTGTGACCAGCACCGCCACATCAACAGTGGCCAGTATCTCACGCGCCTTTGATACACGCTTGGCTCCGAGTTCTCCCGTATCATCAAGACCCGGGGTATCGGTGATCACCACGGGACCTATGGGAAGAAGTTCCATGGTCTTTCTCACCGGGTCCGTAGTAGTTCCCGGAACGTCTGATACCACAGACATCTCCTGTCCCGTGACAGCATTTACGAGGCTTGACTTCCCCGCATTTCTCATTCCGAAAAGACCAATATGCACCCTCTCAGATGCCGGTATTCCGCTAAGTCCCATACTCACCTCAAAACCTGAAATCTCTTCTGTTTGAATTTCTTATATCTTCAATATTCTTCTCTGCGATCTCCCTTACATTTTCCCTGGGAATACGTCCCAGCTCCCTGGCGATCACTTCGTAACCAAGTTCCTTTGTGGCGGGAGAAGCATAATCCTCCAGATACTCCGCCAGGGTCATGAGGGCATTGGGGTGGCAGCAGTTAAGGATCTGGCCGCTCTTACAGAGTGCCATGAAGCGGTCTCCCGTCCTTCCCTCCCTGTAGCATGCAGTACAGAAGGAAGGGATGTGGTCATTTTCCATGAGCCACTTAACGACCTCATCAAGAGTCCTCTGATCGGATACATCGAACTGCTCCGTATCGTGGGGTCTCTCTTCCTCCGTATAACCGCCCACAGATGTCCTGGAACCTCCGCTCACCTGGCTTATGCCCAGGGTAAGGAGCTTCTGTCTTACTTCCTGGCTCTCCCTGGTGGAGATGATCATTCCCGTATAGGGAACAGCCAGCCTGATGCAGGCAGTGATCTTTGCAAAGATCTCATCCGAGATACCATTGTCGAACTGGGTAGGATCTATATCATCCGCCTTCTTAACACGGGGGATACTGATGGTGTGGGGACCGACCCCGTGAACAGCCTCCAGATGCTCCGCGTGCATAAGAAGTCCTGCGAACTCATACTTATACATCTCAAGTCCGAAAAGGACACCGAGTCCCACATCGTCGATACCGCCTTCCATGGCACGGTCGTGAGCTTCCGTATGGTAGTCATAATCATGCTTGGGACCCGTGGGGTGAAGGCGGAGATAACTCTCCTTATGGTATGTCTCCTGGAAGAGGATATATGTTCCGATACCTGCATCCTTCAGCTTTCTGTAATTCTCCACGGTGGTGGCAGCGATATTTACATTGACCCTTCTGATGTCACCGTTCTTATGGTGTACGGAATAGATGGTCTTTATGCAGTCCAGGATATAATCGATGGGATTATTAACCGGGTCCTCACCTGCCTCGATGGCAAGCCTCTTATGTCCCATATCCTGAAGTGCGATGACCTCGGCACGTACCTCCTCCTGGGTCAGCTTCTTTCTGGGGATGTTCTTATTCTTGAGATGGTAGGGACAGTAGAGACATCCGTTGACGCAGTAGTTTGACAGATACAGGGGAGCAAAGATAACTATCCTGTTTCCGTAGTAAGCCATCTTGATCTCTTCCGCGATCTTATAGATCTCCTCTATCTTCTCCGGGATATCACAGGCCAGAAGGACTGATGCCTCCCTGTGGTCGAGACCCGCGCATACATATCCCTTATCCTTCTTCACGGGGCGTGCCTTCTGAAGGATCTTATCGATCAGTTCCACATTGGACTTATTCTCCTCCGCGTACCTGAGGGTCTCCAGGATCTCACCGTCGTTGATGAACTCCTCCGCCTTCATTGAACTCTTGTCATACTTTGCCATTTATCTTTTCCTTTCTGATATCACCACGGTCGGTCACCAGGCGGTATCCTGCATTTTTTATCCTTGATGAGAGACAGGAGACGCATTCGGATGCTTCTTCTCCCGTACAGATCTTATTGTCGTAGAGTGTATATTTCTCCCGCACCTCCACAGGTGACAGGTTAGGCATCACCACATTGGCTCCTGCCTTAAGTCCCTTTTCCCTTCCCAGAGGATCGATGGTCCCCAGTGCCGTAGTCGCAGGCAGGAGTACCGGCGGGAAGATGAGCCTTATAAGGCTCAGAAGATAGCAAGTCATTTCAGCTGAACCCCGGGACTCCGATCCGAAGGGAGTATCCTTATGTGGTATAAAAGGTCCTATCCCACACATGTCAGGCCTGAAAGTCTCGATAAACTTCAGATCCGACGCAAGATCTGAAGGAGTCTGATAAGGCGATCCCACCATAAATCCGCAGCCCACCTGATATCCGATGGATCTGAGGTCCTTAAGGCATCTCATCCTGTTCTCAAAGCTCATGGAAGAAGGATGAAGTTTCGCATAGTGGGGAGCTGAAGCCGTCTCATGCCTGAGAAGATATCTGTCAGCTCCGGCAGAAAAAAGAGCGGCGTAGCTTTCGTATGATCTCTCTCCCATGGAGAGCGTAACTGCGCAGTCCGGATGCATGGACTTTATGGATGAGACTATGGAGCAGAGAACGTCATCCGTATAGTAGGGATCCTCTCCTCCCTGAAGTACGAAGGTACGGAATCCAAGTCCGTAACCTTTTGAAGCGCAGGATATGATCTCCGAAGGTGTCAGACGGTACCTGGAACAGGATCTGTTGCTCCTTCTTATCCCGCAGTAAAAGCAGTCATTTCTGCAGTAGTTCGAGATCTCCATGAGCCCCCTCATAAAGACCTCATCACCGTAGTACTCCCTGCGTACTGAGGACGCCAGGGAAGCAGCGAAAGATGCCGCCTCAGGAGTATAGCCCGAGACCAGCACCTCATATTCCTCTTCCGTCAAAGACCTGTCACGGGAGAGCCTGTCGATAAGAGATAAAACGTCAGACATTCGAATAAGCCGTCTTCACGTTTACGTCTTTAAGATTTCCGATCTTTCCCGCCAGGGAAGAGATCTCATCCTGGGGCGCATCCAGCACCACACTGATGATATTGATGCCCCTCTCACGGTAGGGTATCCCCATACGTCCGATGATGTAATTTCCATACTCGTGGAGAAGTCCGTTGAGATGCTCAATATCCCCGTCTTTTCCCACGATCATACTCATCACTGCCACTCGTGTTTCCATAAGCCCTCCAACAAAAAACCGCACCCGGAAAAAGGTACGGCAAAAAGGCGCTATAGCGCCACAAAACATCTAAGCTGTTCTGCACCTTGCCGTCAGTAATAAAACTTCTTATCAGGTAGCATCAAGAGATTAGCACAGAAACCGGTATCTTTCAATCGGACTTATTGTTCGAATCCGTTCCTCACATCGATGATCTTTTCAGAAGACATCCTCTTATATATCCCGGACTCGCGCAGATAGGTAAAAAAGTCTTCTTCTATACTGCCGGAATCAAAAGATCCCTTGAGGGAACTGATATCTTCAGCCGTCCTGAAGATCATGGCCATGAAGATGCGCACTCTGCGTCCCCCGGAAACAGGATATTCCCTAATAAGGCAGAGAGAGTATTTCCCGTCTTCATCACTGATAGGGCCGTATTCAAGGGAGACCACCTCTCCGGGCATGGGCTCCTGGCAGAGTGATTCGAATTTATCCACGCAGGAGGGCACTGTCTTTTCACTCTTCTGGATCCAGCTGTTCAGTATGGTCACGGCTAGCTTTCCGCCCACTACGTCCACGTCGGAATTAAGATCTCCCACCACCTTATCCATCTCACCATATGGATCTTCACTGTTGATGGCTTTGTAAACATCGGAGATGACCGGATGATCGCTCATCCTTAAGGTGCGGAACATCTTCACCGTCTCTATGATCGACGCGATAAAGTCAAAGGCGATGAGTGCGATACCGATGGCAAAACATGTTCGTACGCGAAGTCCGATGACCATGAGCACGATACCCAGAAGAAAGAAGATCCCCAGCTGGAAAAAGAAAAGCCTTACGAAGGACAATAAAGCCATCCTCATCTTAAACTTATTCATCCTGAAACCCCATTCCCTATAGACTTTATTTGATTTTAACATAAAAAGACCCGGACAATGCCGGGCCTTGGAGGGTGTGTTATGAAGATTAATTGCCTGATGGTTACATTATTACACCCAAAAGGTACTTGAAACCAAAGTAAAATGCGGCAGATTTGAGTTAATCTGCCTCAAAAATGCATTTTTCGCCCTGTTTTGCCGCTGAAAAAGGAGAAAAATCCGCACAAAACCTTAAATTTCCATCAGAATTGCCCTGCAGGGAGCACCGTCTGCTCCACCCAGGTTCAAAGGAGCGGCACTGAGAAGATATGTACCGGCAGGCACGGAAGAAAGACGTATTCCCTCAAGGAGGACTACAGATGCACCAAGAAGGATATTATGAACTTCAGCAGGAGCATCTTCCGGTCCCACTGTCTGTGATTCATTTCCGAAAAGGACTATACCTGAAGAAGCGACAACAGATGCAGCTTCAGAAGTCAGTGTGGCAGGTCCCTTGATGAGGATCATCTTCGCATCCCCTGCAGAAGAGATGATAGAAGTGATATCAGAAGCTGATATGTCACCTGAATGTTCAGCCACATAGGCGTAGCCCACGAACTTTTCCAGAGGCACCTGGTCGATGGTGGCTCCGGAATCTATAAAGTGATATGGCGCATCCACATGTGTACCGTTATGGGCGCACATGGAGAACTCAGTAAGATTACATATATCACCTGAAGATATGCTCATCATGACTTTCCTCTCGGGAGACGGATCTCCCGGAAAGACCTTACAGCCAAACACTTCCTGTGATATATCGTAGATCTTCATATCAGTACTCCTGTTTCTTTGTGAGAAGGCTCTTTACGAAGCAGAAGATAAGCCCAATAAAGAAGGCAATGATGAAACAGACAGCAAGGCTTGCCGCATCAAAGCTGTAGTTGATCAATGGCTTTGTATTCGTAAGGGAATTTGATGCCGCATAAGAAGATATCTTCAGGATCATAAGTCCGAATCCGCGGTAGACCGTACCGCCTCCTCCGGGGCTGCTCATGGCTGCCACGGGATACCCCATATACTTCGTGGTGAGAAGGTTGGCAACACATCCCAAAACGTTGATAAAGAACGCAAATACCAGCGCTCCGCTAAAGACCTTTTTCATACATCTCCTCCTGTAGTTATTTCCATAACTACTATCATTGTACTAAAAAAGAAAGGAAATGCTAAACCACCTCATATCCGGAATCCGAAAGCACTGTCATGGCCCGGGAAAAGTTCTCGCTCTTCACCAGGATATAATCCGTGTTATAAGTGGAAACTGCAAAGATACCGATCTTCGCAGATGCCAGTATCCCCGATATCTTCGAAAGGATCCCCACAAGGGAAAAATCCAGCTCACCTTCAATACGGAAAGCCTTCCATCCGTCCTCCCTGGCGACAGCAGCAGAAGGGGTATCCTCTGTCCTGCAGACAAGAGAGATCTCCTCATCTGTCTTACCCACAAAAAAGAACTCGCTCACCTTATGGATATCTGAGATATCCGAAAGCTTACATACTGTCAGATCATAAGGCAGTTTCTTTAAGATCATATAGATGACCTCCGTCAGTCAAAAAGTGCAGGGACATAGCTCTGTGTATCCACATCGAACATGCCCTTTGTAAGGATGCGGAGCTTGGGTATTACCGGAAGAGCCGTAAAGGCCAGGGTCATGAAGGGATCGATACCGGAAGGTACACCCATGAGGCGGGCCTGCTCCTTCATCTCCGACAGAACAGACTCAACATAAGCCGCATCCTTATCACACATAAGTCCGCCCAGGGGCAGAGGAAGCGAACATACCACTTCACCGTCCACAGCGATGGCAAGTCCTCCCAGATTCGAACGTACGGCATTTGCTGCCACAGCCATATCGATATCGTTTGTACCTGCGACTATCAGGTTATGGGAATCGTGGGCAACACTTGATGCGATGGCACCGTAGCGGATGCCGTAACCTCTTGCAAATCCCACTCCCACATGACCTCTGTTCTTATGTCTCTCTATAACCGCCAGCTTCTCTCAAGACCGATCACCTCCTTCGTCAGGAGTGCATAAGCCTCAGCGACTTTGCCGTCGGGATCGTGCACGAAGATGCTCTCGCCAACGTTAGGGCACTCGGTCGCTCTCACGGATCTGGGTATTTCTATATTAAATACATTAATATTAATACCCATTGCATCTCGAAGAGCGGCTGTGA